>Ga0182027_10000245_pt1 | contig 91795 bp, 19 predicted proteins | sample 712E1DmetaG_FD_121300 | JGI IMG/M metagenome (GOLD analysis project Ga0182027, IMG submission 121300) | Permafrost microbial communities from Stordalen Mire, Sweden - 712E1D metaG (Illumina Assembly) | ecosystem: Environmental > Terrestrial > Soil > Wetlands > Permafrost | place: Sweden... | reverse complement strand
CTTCGCCCATGGCGTTCATGGCGTTAACTGCTAACACAACAGGCTGGTCGGTTGCCCTTAATATAGTGAACGTCTTCAAATCATGCTTGGCTAATTCTGCGGACACAGCTTCGGCAGCAGCCATCGGTTGGCCGGGTAATGGACGGGTGGTGTCCTCTGTCATATCCTGTTCCGTTGCTGTCAACCCCTTAATAAACTCCCTTACCCTTGCCAGAACCGGCTCTGACAATGCGATCCATTTCATTGCGGCCGCATATTTCTCGGGATATAAACGGAATTGATTCAATTCGTTTTCAAAATCAACAAAGCCGCACCCTCTGGCATTGACTTCTGATTCCTGATATTTGATTCTTGGTTTTTCTTCTGCCTCAATAATAAACCCAAAAACAGTCACTTTCTCATTATCAACATTGTCCCCTATTTTTTCCTGCAGCGTCAATGATGCCTCAGGCGTGATCTGAATAAGACGCCTGAGATCTATCGTGTATTCCCCATTAAAGATCTCTTCTTCAAGCTCTCTCTTTGCCGTCACCTGGGGATCTTTTTCTAGACCCATGTGCCCGCCCAAAGTTATATCTAATCGTCCCGGGAAGAATTTCTTGGCCTCAGATCTTTGTTGCCTAAGCATCCTTCCCCTTCTGTCAAAAGCTAAAACAAATACTGATCTATGCCAAGAACCATCTCTATGGGCCAAATCTCTCGGACGGATTGCACCGGTATACGCCCCTTCACTGTCGGTCAAACGGAAATATTCAACTCCTTGAGGATGGTCGTCATCTTTGAAAGTTATCAGTCTAAACAAAGACATTGCCTCGCCTAATCGTTCTTTATATTCATCTGCCCATTGGACCAGTTGCTGCATTAACAACGCACTATTCTGACCATAGAACCCTATCAGGGTATTATATGAATTCAGCGCATGTCCCAACCCTTTTTGTATTTCACTGCTTCCAAAAACCATCATAAATAAATCAGGCGTGTACTTGTTTTGATTATCCCCCAAAGTGGCGACTTCTTTTAACGTCCCCTCTAGAGGGACAAAAGCTATTCCCGCACTTTCGGTCAATTCCCCTCTCTTTTTACGTTCTTCTATGGTTGAGGCAATTTCTACTAATTGATCTTTCTCATTCTCATCAAGTATATATAGGAACAACGTTCGCCATTCCCTATTGATCATGCCTGCCGGCAGGTGATTTTTACCTTTATAGGCGGAGCTATCATATTTTTGTCTGCCCAATAAAATCAGTCTTTTACGATCGGCCTCTATGCCCATTTCATCCTTTAATTCGTCAACGACGGTGTATATAGCGGTTTCTTTCAATTTGACATGCCCGCCGGGTATGGTCAGCATATTCGGGTGCATCCTGTGTCCGGCGTGTTTTCTTTGTAAAACCAGATTCCCTTCCCTATCCATGAGAACAACATTCACCGATTGATGCCATGTGCCATCCACATGACATAACTCTCTAGGATGGATGACGGGATTCCCTAAAATATCTTTTACGCTATTCCCCCTCTCATCCATGACTAAGAAATACTCCACCCCATCCGGACGCTCATCGTCCTTAAAAGTACTCATTTGTTCCAAAGTTTTATCCTGACCTAACTTTTCTTTCATTTCCCTTTGCCAAGCCAACAGAGCTTCTCTGGTACGCTCTTCATCGCCGCCAAAGAATGTTGTCAACGTTTCAAAGTCTTCCCCAACATTTTCTTTTTGATCGTACAGTTCATGGTCAATGATCTGCCCAGAACCAAGTTCTAACGAAAGGACCTTCGTATAATGTTGCATGTCCTCAAACTTGTTCAGGTCAACCTCATCGAAAACAACCTCCCCGATGTCCTCATTGTCAAACTGTTGGAAGACGCCGAGCAGAGCTTCCAACTGCTGCTGAGTCATTACGCCCACCGGGTAACCTAATGAAATATGCCCGGTGAATTCTCTCTGTTTTTTCGGCTCACTGGTATTGGCCTTGACTTGTGCTTCAATCTCAAAAGCCCTGTCTAATGCCTCTGGTTTGTCAAACCAAACAAGCGGTGCCAAGGAGTCCAGACATCCGAGATTTTGGATGTGCGCCCGAAGCGGTGCGCTATTATGCGCATTCAAATTTGAGAATGCGCGTCTGACCTCCTCCTTGCGTTTAGCCATATGTGCGTCAGTCAATTCCAAAAGCCAACTGTCTATATCGCAAACCGTCATATGCAAGGTCCCCTGATTAAGCCAGGCCATGAATTGCCCCAAACCAGCTTTATCAACAGCCTGCTTCAACCGTGCTTGCAAATTGATGAGACGGGAGAAGGCCGGAGAATTTTTTGCCACATAAGCAATAACAGTGGTCCCAAGCAATCTCCGGGCCTGTCCATCAATCAAAAATTTCTTATTTTGTGCGATCTTGGCAATCCTCCCATCCGATGTATCAGAAAGACCGTTCCGGCGATTCTGGAGTCTAAAAAGATACATCTCTCTGCGTGCCTGTTGTTCACGGGCGGTGTTTTCTTCGTGACTTAAATTGAATCTGTTAGTAGCCCCGGTTTCGTGGATCAGGGAGAGCGCCTGTTCTAAGTCGCCGTTGTAGGCAGAATAGGCGTTGGAGAGAATGATGTTTTCTTGACCTTCGACCATGGCGGTCGTAGCGAGGAAGCCTTCCACCGGCCCGGCACGCACGCGGCCCGCATGCACCATCATCAGCAGATGCTCTGCTTGAGCCGCTTCGCCCATGGCGTTCATGGCGTTAACTGCTGACACAACAGGCTGGTCGGTTTCCCTTAATACTGTAAAGGCCTTCAAATCATGCTTGGCTAATTCTGCGGACACAGCTTCGGCAGCAGCCATCGGTTGGCCGGGCAGAGGACGGGTGGTGTCTTTCTCAAGAATCCCCAGTTGCTCAGCTGCTATTACCACAGGCACATCGTTACCATTCTTATAAAACTCATCGCCAAAATACCACAAGGTCCCCTCTTCTTGAGCAACTAATTCTCCTGTGTCCAAAGCTCTTTGTAGAAATGCCTGCATCGCTTTCGGGCCGGAACCAATCCATGTGATTTTCCCCCGCAAAGACACATCATGTTTACCTGGATCGGCACTAACCGAGAAGACTTTTACTTTACGAATCCCATGGCGGCCAACAAAATCTATTAAAGCAGACCCCTTGTTAACACCCGCTTGTACAGCATCAATGCTTAAAGTACCCCCGGGGCGGAATTGATATATCCCTTTAAGGCCACGACTATTAAGTTCTTTTATCATATGCTCCACCAACCTCAAACGTATGTCCGCCTCTTCACCGTTTTGAGGCAATAATTCTTTCCAGCCTAAATATGGTTTAATAGAAAAAGAAACACCATCTCGTATTTCGATATACGGAGCAGTGACCGGCAAATCCCTGTCCATCGGAGCATTTTCTAACCATTCGGCATCATACCTGCCGACCTTAAAATCTTTATTGCCATCGATCCATGTAAAGTCAAAAAGAAAATGGGGGTCTTTCTCTCTGCGACGACCGAACCCTTTAGGCAATTCTCGGCTAAACATCCCTGAAGATGGATGGGTGCTAAAATAAGCCCTCCACGCCTCAAGCTCTTGTCCGTTTAATAAGAATTTCTGTTTTGCCAATTCATTCAAAAATGCAGTCACGACCCGTAAATGTTCTTCTTTTAAGTCACCTTTGATATTCAATCCTTGCCATCTGTCATGCGTATCCAACATCATCAATGTACCGCCCCCATTGACATACATTTCTATGTCCGGACGCGTTCTCTGTGCAAGACCGTGAATAATACGCTTGCTCTGGGCGGCACGAGAGTTGCCAGAAATAATACCTGCCTTTGTCGTTACGGACATAACATTAACCCATGTATCCCGCATGGCTATTTCATCAGATAAAGATCTTCCTTTAGGTAGCAATGTTGCATCCACATCCGTTAATACATAAATTCTGGAAGCGGCCATCGGTTGGCCGGGTAATGGACGGGTGGAATCTTTTCTGCCATTCTTCTGGAAGCTGTCCTCTGTTCTCAAAATATTTGACAATGTAAGAGAGGATTCCAGTTCTGGTCCGTTATCTATCGGCCTGCCATCATTAAACCCTAAAGGCAATATTTTAATATGCCCGTATCCATGTGCGCTAAATAAACGTTTCACCTCATTGACAAGAAAATATGGCACAAACAAATGAGTTATATCGTCTAATGGAACAAAATCTTTAACAACATGTTCATGCTCAACGGCTATCCTATAATTTTCTTCCCTTAGGGCTATTTTTTCAGCCTTGCTTGAATCAATACCAAACGCTATCGGATATTCAAACCCTTCTTTATCGCCATAGCCTCCTTGTACATGCGCACTCCCGCCTTCATAAAAAAATGATATGTCTGCCTCTCCAGCGAACGCTTTATCCTTGCGTCCGTAATCTCCAGTCTTTTTTACAAGACCGCGTCTTTTATAATAATACGCGCTTGCGAGCCCCCCTAAATTCAAAACATCTGGTAAGACACTTCCGTATGTCTGATGCATATAAAATATGCCGGATTCATACCAATTGTAAACACGGTTTAAGTCTCCTTTAAGGGAGGGATAACCATAATGATCATATCTAACCGTAACCTCGCGGAATGGTTTGTTATAAAAATATTTAAAATAATATCCGTTTTTACTAAACTCCGGAAGAATCAGATTCTCCAAAATCTTTAGAACATGATCCTGCCCTCTGGTCTTGGCATAGTCTTGCAGCCATTGCATAAGGCCCTTCTTTTCCATCTCACTGACAAGTTCTAAAAGATCCTGTTTAAAATATTGGGCTGTCTGTAAGCCTGCGAAGTCAGCTCCGCCATAGTACAAACGATGCAACGAGATCAAAAGTTGCATCGTTATATCTATTGCGAGATTTTCAGAATCTATGGAATTCCAATACGATCTCTCCCCTGCACTTGTGAACCTGCTTAAGAGACGCCTGCGAAGTTCGCTGAGCCTCATTAAATGTCTGTCAATCATCTCTAATATGGCCTCTTTCTGAGGAAATTGTAAAGCAGGTCTATCAACTATGTCATATATCTTCCCTGCCCCATCACCCTTTTTCCAAATCAAATACGCTTTATCCCTGTAGTGAACTACCTCCTCAGTTCCTGTGGGCATCAACATCCTTTGATTATCTGGAATGCTTTCAAATAATGACGGGTCAAATACTTGACCAATATTCATTCTATTCCCTGCCACAACCTCCCTATCAATTGAAAGGTGAAGGCGCCCTGCTTCTTCACGCTTTTGATTGTGTTCATGACTTAAATTGAATCTGTTAGTGGCCCCGGTTTCGTGGACCAGAGAGAGCGCCTGTTCTAAGTCGCTGTTGTAGGCAGAATAGGCGTTGGAGAGAATGATATTTTCTTGACCTTCGACCATGGCGGTCGTCGCGAGGAAGCCTTCCACCGGCCCGGCGCGTACACGGCCCGCACGTACCATCATCAGCAGATGCTCTGCTTGAGCCGCTTCGCCCATGGCGTTCATGGCGTTAACTGCTGACACAACGGGCTGGTCGGTCTCCCTTAATATAGTGAACGTCTTCAAATCATGCTTGGCTAATTCTGCGGACACAGATTCGGCAGCAGCCATCGGCTGGCCGGGTAAAGGACGGGTGGAATCCCGTAATTCAAGAATTCTTCCCTGTTCAAAGACAGGGACCATAATCCTGGCATTAGGATTATGTTTACGGTAGGCCTCGATCAAATCACTCGCCTTGATATATCCTCCTGTTGGACTCCTAAATTTAAATCCTATAATGTGTAATTCAGGCTTTCTGGTCCAATCAGCATCTATTCTGACCTGCATAGAAGTTAACCACTCCAAAGTTTTCTCTTTTACCTCTTGCACATCCTGAGAAGTTACTAAAAGAATTTCTGCAATTGCCATATCAGGGATCATCTGATCAACATGAACAAGGTTCTCATAAGGATTATGGAATAACACGACCTGCCGCAAAGGATCTTTTTGGGCTTCCTTAATCATTAAATCCGCGATAATAGTTTGTATCACGCGTCTTTCAATTCTTAACTGATTAGGAATGCTCCCTTCATAACGATGCCAAGAGTGATTGGCAAATACGTCTGCGACAAATTCTTTGCTTATTTTCCCATCCCCTTCACCTAAGAGCCCCATCTCCCTGAGCCGATCAACAATACATTGATAGGCCTGCCCCAAATCTAATGGTTCTTTAGAGATCAGATTTTTCTTCCTTTGAGGACCGGTCACAGAAGGAACAAAGTGCTCTAAATGTTCAAACGACAACTCTTCTTCACTAAAAGGTGAAATAAATATGCTCATAATTTCATCCGCATACTGTGTCCTCAAAGCATCATGCTGCGGACGACCGCATTCTAAGACTACTATCTTATTACCTTTCTTAAAAATATCCTCCATGCCCCTGACATACGCTGTATCTCTTATGACCTCCCCCGACAGCGGGTCTTTAAATTCAAACGTGTCCTCAAATGAACTCACTGCCAGGCCCGGCGTTTTCCAATCAATTTCCCCATCAACCATGGCTAAAATAATCTTGCCTTCATTTTGCAATCTCAGCAGATGTTCCTCATTCCTGAAATGATAGGTCTGCCCCATCACATCGTCCTTCCCCATCCCCCTTGCCGAGAATTGAACGAAGTGCTCAACCAAGTCCCCAAACCGTTGAATAAATCTTTTCCATATGGCCCCTTTACCAACTCCGGGTGACCCGCTGTATATGACGAGCTTGGCCTTGGTTTCATATGTACTTAAATCGAGCTCTCTTAAAGCCTCTGCCAAGTCTGCCGCCGTATTAATCGACATAAACGGAATCCCTATTTCATTCAACAAGTGCCGAAATATTCTCAAGGCAAATTCCTCTGTCAACAACGCCATTCTCTTGTCATATGCCTCGGATGTATAGGCCCACGGATTTTCCAAAGGCTTACCATCACCACTATTGTTATACTGGTGGCGACGACTGACCTGTGCGCCTCCCTCTTTAATTTCTCCCTCAAAATCCTTATCTCCTTTGGGTTGAAAAAATCTCTCTATAGCCATCCCTTCAGACTGCAACACCCTTGAACTTCTTTCTAAAGCTGCGGCTTCTTTAAATTCACGGTAATGAATGCGCAGCCCCGTTTCCAAACCCACCTTGACTGAAAAGACCGTCGTCGGATCTTTGACCGCACTGGACAGATACTGATCGCTAAATGGTGAAATAAATATGCTCATTAACTCATCGCCATATTCACGTTTCAATTTCTCGAACCATGCCAGCCCGCATTCCAATACCACGAGCTTATTGCCGCTACTGACCGACTCCATCCCCCGTACCTGGGCTGTTCCTGCATACATGATTTTGCTCTTGGGATCTATGAATATAAAAGGATCATCAAAATGCTTAACCGCCAGCCCCTGCAATTCACCATTAATCTCCGCTGTCAATATCTTGCCTTCTTGGGCTAATCTGAGTAAATGTTCCTTACTGCGATAATGATAATTGACCCCCATCACTTCTCCGGGACGAATTCCCCGTGTATGGAACAACACAAACCTGTCAATCATCTCTCCATACTGGAACTGCTGCAAGAATTCCAAAATTTGTTTGGCGTTGTCTTGATAGGGCGTCGTCTTCAAGTCCTCCTTAATCTTGTCTATCTTCACTGCTAAATACCCTTCTTCTCCCACCGTTCCTTTCAGACTTCCTTTTTGCATCAGCCAATCAAAAATTTCACCTCCACGAGGCAAGTTCGTCTCAAATGTTTCTCTTCTAATTCTCCCGTAAAGCGCCATGAACTTGTCCCAGACCGCACCCTTACCGCCGCCAGGAGGGCCGGAATAAATCGCCATCTTCGCGATGCTCTTCTCCCGACTTAAATCCTCCTTCTTTAACATCTCAAATAATCCCATCGCGCTTACTCTGCGGGAACCATTTAATCTTAACGCCTTCGCCATATTTTTAAAAATCGCCTGCGCAAACTCCTCTGTCAATCTGCTTATAGTCGCCTGATATTCTGTCTCGCCGGAGGCCCATTGATTGACTAAAACTACCCTGTATTCATGTCGCCGCAATACCTGCCATACGGCTTCTTTAACCCGCTTAAGCAAATCCGCCTGGGCAGTAGGTTTATAGAATTTCTCAATGGTTTCCCCTCTTGCTTGTTTCCGCTCGTTCTCTTCCTTAACGGCCCTCGCTTCCTTACATTCACGTGAATGAATGCGTTGGATGACCTGTGTGCCTATCAATACTCCCTTGGCCTGCAGCCATTTACGGGCCAGATCTTCCCTGTCACTGTTTTGTTGATGGTCCAGATTAAAATGTTCAATGGCCCCTATTTCATGAACCAGGCTTAAAATCTGCTCTTCAATATCAGGATTTTTATCAGAAAGAATTATGCTTTCCCGACCATTGATTGGATAGGTCGTTGCTAAAAATCCTTCCACAGGCCCTGCGCGTACCAACCCTGCTTTGACCATCCATTCAAGTATCTCTGCCATCTCCTTCTGCTGGATGGCCCTTAACGCTAAAATCGACACTTTGGCTGCCGTACTATATTCATCAAGCACGGCAAATTCGCTGACATTATGCTTGGCCATTTCTGCCGCTACCGCCTCAGGAGAAGCCATCGGCTTGCCGGGCAATGCACGGGTGTGATCTTTCTTCTTACCGGATCCAGTGACGAACTGTTCCAAATGAGTCAACGACAATTCATCCTCACTAAAGGGGGAGATAAACAAACTCATGATCTCGTCCGCATACTGCGTGCGCAAAGATTCAAACCATGCCAGGCCGCATTCTAAAATAACAATCCTGTCCCCCTTGAAAACTTCATCCATACCCCGGACCTGCGCAGTACCCGTGATTTCTTTACCTGATTGAGGATCTTTAAATTCAAACGGGTCTTGAAATGAAGCAACCGCCAATCCCTGCAATTGCCTGTTAACCCGCGCTGTAATAATATTCCCTTCTTCCTGTAATCTGAGCAGGTGAGCATCATTCCTGAAATGATAGGCCCTCCCCATCACCTCTCCGCTGCGCATGGGCCTGGTATGAAATAATACAAATCTCTCGACCAAATCTCCGTAGCGTTGAATAAACCCTTCCCATACCGACCCTTTGCCTCCTCCCGGAGGTCCGCTGTAAATGGCAAGCTTGGCTTTGGTTTCATAATTACTAAGATCCAATCCTCTGATAATTTGAGCTAACTCCTCAGACGTCGCCTGCTCACCATACCCGATGCCAATAGCATCCAATAAATTTTTGAACACGCTTGATGAAAATTCTTCGACCAAGATCTCCATTCTCCGGTCATATTCCGCCTGTGTTTTTGCCCATGGGTTCTCTAAAACTCTACGGTATTCAAACCTGCGACGGACCTGCTCAACAGCTTCTTTAACGCGGTTTTCATATTCCTCCTGCTCGGTCATCTGAAAGAATTTTTCTATCCGACGACCTTGGGTTTGTGACATCCTTCCCGCATTGGCTAACATTTCTGCTTCTTTGTATTCACGCTGGCGAATACGCTGCGCTGTTTCCATACCCACCTTCGCTGAAAAAACCGTGATCGGGTCCTTGATAGCACCGACAAGATACTGATTACTAAACGGCGATATAAAAATGCTCATCAGCTCATTACCAAATCCTCTTTTCAATTTCTCAAACCATGAAACCCCACATTCGAAAACAACTATCTTGCCCCCGCTTAAAACCTCCGACAATCCCCGAATACGAGATGTCCCCTGATATCTAAACTTGCTTATGGGGTCCACAAACACATACGAATCCTCGAAACTGGCGATAGCCAATCCCTGCAATTGCCCGTTAACAACGGCTGTGATAATCTTCCCTTCTCTCTCTAACCTGTATAAATCCTCGGCGCTTCGATAATGATAATTGACCCCCATTTGTTCTGAAGGCAGTATCCCCCGGGTATGGAACAGCACAACCCTGTCGATAACCGACCCATAAAGGGCCCTGAAATTCTCCCAGATGATGCTCTTGCCTCCTCCGGGAGGGCCTGAATAAACAGCAAGCTTCACCACACCGTGCGCCCGGCTTAAATCTCCCTGCTTTAACATATTAAATAATTCCGCAGCACTGGTCCTTTTCGTAACGGTTAACCCTAAGTCCTTCGCTACATTCCCAAAAATAGCCTTTGCAAATTCCTCGGTGACACTTCTAATAGTGGCCAGGCATTCTCTGCTGTCGGAAGCCCATTGATTGGCCAGAACAACCCTATATTCTCCACGGCGCAAAACCTGCCACACATCTTCCTTGATACGCGATAACAAATAATCCTGCCGGTCAGGCACATAGAACCTGCCGATTTTGGCCGACTCCCCTTGGTTCTGTAAGGCCTCATTTTGTGTCTTAATTGCCCTAGCCTCATTGCACTCGCGTGAATGAATACGTTTGACGACCTCCAGTCCTATCAAGGCTTCATTCGCCTGAAGCCACTTACGGGCCAGTTCTTCTCGGGCGGTATTTTGTTCATGGCCAAGGTTAAACTGCGCGGCGGCCCCAATTTCATGGACCAAACTGCAGAGATTCTCTTCAATATTGTTAAAGGCGGGATATTTATCAGAAAGTACAATGCCTTCTTGACCGTTGATAACCCAAGTCGTTGCTAAGAAGCCTTCAACCGGGCCGGCACGAATCAATCCTGCCTTGACCATCCATTCCAGGGTCTCGGCTAACTTTTCCTGACCTACGACTCTTAATGCTAAAATCGCAACCCTCACTGCGGAACTATATTCATTGAGCACCGTAAAATTATCGATATTATGCCGGGCCATCTCTATGGCTACCGTCTGAGCACTGGCCATCGGCTGGCCGGGCAAAGGACGGGTATGGTCCTGCTTCGCAACTACCGTGACCCTCCCGTTACCATAGGGAAGATCGGCCCAGACCTTATTCGAGCCATCTTCAAAAACAAAGGTGTATTCAAAATTATTTTGCGGTACGACAACAGTCTCATAGACCGCCTGTCCCTCTTGTGTGCCTATGAAAGTAAGCGGTACGTCAGAAGTTTTCCACTGTCCATCCATATTAGAATGCACATAGACCCTTAAATCCGTACGATTGGCCACAGCCCGTAACGCAAGCGCGCTTCCCTTAAATACTGTTTTGTAAACATTGTCAATAAATCCCCTTGGCCTGATCCCTTCAAATGGAACCTGCTGTGCCCCAAACAATTCCTCAACCAACCCTCCAAAGATCATCTTTGCAAACTCTCCCGTCAGATGATCCATGATCTTCTCAAAGCCTTCCTTCGTGTCCTGATATTCATTGACCAATACTTTTTTATACTCATTGCGCCTCTTGACCTGTATCGCTGCTTCATCCATCCTTTCAACGTATCTCTTCTCAACATAACCTCCTTCCACCTGCCGTTTCTGCATCCTGCGTGCTGTCTCATACGCGGCCATAAAGAATCCCACATCCACATTCTTCGCTGCCGGTGCATTAGCCCCTGCTTCCCTCGTTTGCGCCACAAATTCTTCAGAGCTCATTTGACTCAATTTCCCTTGCTGATACAGCTCTATGGCCTTTAAATACGCTCCCCTGTAGAACGCCCCTTCTGAGGACTTCTTTTTGATCTCGTCATCACTAAATGGACTAATGAAGATGCTTACCAAATCTCCCGCATACTTTTTATACAACTCTTCAAACCACCCCAATCCTCCCTCAAGCACAACCACCTTGTTTCCCGTAAAGACTTTGTCTAATCCCTTAACCATCACTTTTTCTTCTTGGCCTGTCCCTGCTGTGTCTTGGCCTTCTCCTATGCCTATATACGTGTCTTCAAAGGTCACCAACGGCAAGCCCTGCAACTGTTTGTTGATCAACGTCGTGATAATTCTTCCTTCTGCTTCCAGCTTCCTCAAATGCTCAGGAGTTCTATAGTAATAAGTCTCATTCTGCTTTTCGCCAGGCCTGACCGGTCGAGTATGGAATAAAACGAATTTATCAATCATATCCCCATACTCGGCCTCGAATCTCCTCCATACTTCACCTTTACCTCCACCCGGAGGTCCGGAGTAAATCGCAAACTTCCTGTTTGTCTGTACCTTGCTTAGATCGCTGACCCTCACTATCTCGGCCAATCCAGCCGCCGTCTTTAACCACAGGCCCCCTGCTACTTCGCGCTTTTGATTGTCTTCATGGTTTGCATTGAATTTGCTTAGGGCACCGATCTCATGCACCAGGCTCAATGCATGTTCAATGGGTGTATTAAAGGCAGGATAACGATTGGAAACAACTATGAATTCTCGACCATTAACCACAATGCTTGTCGCTAAGAACCCTGCCACAGGACCTGCGCGCAACAGACCCATCTTGGCCATTTTGCGTAACTCTTCTGCTTTCGATTCCTCTCTAAGGTTTCTTAAAATACGGATGGCCAGTTTCACAGCCACATCATCTTGATCTTGAACCACAAAGGTATTCAAATCATGTTTGGCCATCTCTACGGCTACCGTGTGCGCACTAGCCATCGGCTGTCCTGGCAAAGGACGGGTGGGATCCTGTGGGGTATTATTTAAATCCACTTTCTCCTTGGCCAAACGATACATGCTGATATATTCTTTAACAGATCCATTCCAGGTGTGGTCTTCCTTTACCGTATTATCTGTAACCCTGGCCCAATGTTCGGGCTGACGGAAGGTATTGATGCTTCGTCCAATGGCATCATGCAATTCCTGATCATTGATATTCTCAAATAACCACCCGTTCCCATTTCCCGTTGACCATTCATATTCATGGAAATTATCCGCAAGCCCTCCCGTCCTTCTAACCACGCCGGGGACCCGGTTAATCAGAGCCACCACCGGACGTGTCCCGAAAGGTTCGAATTCAGACGGATAGATGTGAATATCAATGGCATGGAATACTTCCCTCTGCTGTTGAGTGTTGTATTGACTCATGTAAGCAACATTGTGGGGCCAACGTTTTTGCAAAGCTTCCAGTTCTTTTCTGACTTCATCCGCATAACGGTCTTGTTTATTGCCTTTACCCAAATATACAAACTGAATGCCCCCTTGGGTTTCTTCTAAAACACTCTCTATAACGCGCACGACTTGACGTACGCCTTTTTGCTTATCAATTCTGGCAACCATACCAAAAAGCGGTATATTTTTATTGATCGTAAAATGAAGATCGGCCTGCAGGATCGATTTTTTGATAGGCTTCTCTTCTTTACTCACCGGTTGCCAAACCGGGTAATAAATGCCATTGCCGATGCCAAGAAAATCTGCCGCGCGGCTACGATACTCCTGCTCCAGACCGAAGGCCCCTTCAGGCCCCAACATTTCATCGCGGTTAGTGCGGGACACCGCGTTTAGTTTATGCGCATGGAAAATAGCCCCACGCATCAGACAAAAACATTTAGTATCCTGCGGCTGTACCAACCCAAACCAGTGCTCCGGGCCGATACCTAATTCAGAGAAACGAGCGTAGGGTAGCCATCCGGCTACATGTTTAGGATTGTGAATAGTAAATACCGTGGCGGTATTCTTAAAAATCGGGTGGTCCTGATATTTAACGGCCCTAAAAACGGGTACCAATGCGGTTGGCCAGTCGTTGGCGTGCAATACTTGAGGTGCTTGCATCAGGCCCGCCTCAACCAGGGCCTCGATAGCTTTAAATGCTCCTTCAGACATCCCCATAGCAAAATCAAGATTATCACCGGCATAAGCCTCTTTAAACCGATCCGCTATTTCCAGGAAATAATAGGTCACTTGACCGTTACGGGCAGTCCATATTTTAGTAAGCAAATCCTCGCCATGGATCCTAACAAGGCAGGTAACTCCGGTATCCTGTAATTTCGCCTCGTCAATGCTGGCATACTTAAACGTGATGACTGAGACGCCGACCCCAAAATTAGCAAGGGCTGTGGCCAATTCGCCGCTGACATCTCCCAATCCGCCCGTCTTGAAGAACGGTTCCGCCTCAGGGGTAATGATCGCCACACGCCGTATGCCCTTTTCATCAGAGAAATTAAGAATACGAAAAGCCATGTCCTCGGCCCGAGCGAAATTGGGATTGTCCCGAGCGTGTTCATTGATCTGCCGGATATTGTCCTGCAGGGCTTGAACAATTTCCTGGTTTGCCAATACTTCCCTAATACCGGCAAATAACTGCGGAGATTCCGATAACGCGGACAACACTTTATCAAAGGCCATCATCTCAACACCGCTAATCTCATTAGTATTGAGCGTGATGCTGCTCGCTGTCGGCATAATATAAACAAAAACATGCGTATAGATATTTTCATTTAGGCCTAATGCCTCAAATTGACGGGAAATTTTAAGGCCATTGCCCCGGCTGATCTGGATCAAGTTCCCTTCTGTAGCGACAATGCCTAATTCCGCTTTCAGCCGCGCTAACGCCCCCTCACGCGGACTCTGTCCCATTAAGATATGGCCGCTGGCAGAAGCTTCTTTACGTGAAGGGTATAATTCCTTATCGGCAGAACGGGTCTGCAAGAGAACCTCCCCTTTGGTGTCGATCACAAAAACATATACCCCGCTGTGCCATTCACCGGTCCTACGCACCTGCTGACGGGCAACAACCCAACCCGTAGAATCCCCGTTCTCATCCTTTATCTCCACATACTGTTCACCCTTCACTCCTTCATAACCGATAATCTCAAAATCTACGCTCAAACGTTCTGTCAAGTACCGTTCCAACGGTTCTAAAAATACTAAAGTTGTCACGCTGCCGTAATATTCCCCCTGACGTATACGTTGAATGATCCTCTGGAAAGAGGGATCCAAAGAATCCTCCAACTTTTGGGTTTCAATGACCCTGCTATTGCTTACGCCTAAAGCTTTGAGGACCACCTCAACAAAATCTCCTTCACTGCAAACTTCCAACGGTACGCCCTGCAACATCCGCTCTATGGTTTCACGGCTAAGCCCCTGATTATTAACTACCTGACTTCTGTCGTGACGTCTTCTTAGAATTATTCTGCCTTTACCCACTATGCTTTCTAATTGAACACGGCCAGTCTCTTCACGGGCAGCGTTGACTTCATCACTTAAATTAAATTTGTCAGTGGCCCCTGTTTCATGGACCAGGGAGAGGGCTTGTTCTATGGCGCTGTTGTATGCAGGATATATGTTGGAGAGGATGATATTTTCCTGGCCGTCTATCATGGCCGTCGTAGCGAGGAAGCCTTCCGCCGGACCGGCCCGCACATGGCCTGCGCGTACCATCATCAGAAGATGCTCTGCTTGATCCGCTTCGCCCATGGCGTTCATGGCTTGCAGGGCTAAAACAACGGGGGCGTCGGTTGCCCTTAATATAGTGAACGTCTTCAGATCATGCTTGGCTAATTCTGCAGCTACAGCTTCGGCAGCAGCCATCGGCTGGCCGGGTATGCCGCGGGTGGGGTCTTTTCTGTCTTGATCTTTCTTGACATCTCCTAATTGCTCATCTGTAAACGGCGAGATGAAGATGCTCATCAGGTCCTTACCGTATTGCTTCCTTAATGACTCAAACCAAGGCAGTCCGCATTCTAAGATCACTATTCTTCCCCCTTGGAAGACAGCATCCAAGCCTTTAACAACTGCAATCCCACTATGCTTTTCATCTGATTTTGGATCCACATATTCATAATGATCTACGAAAGTATTAACCGCTAATCCCTGCAACTGCCCATTAACAGAGGCTGTAATAACATCGCCCTGCTGGGCTAATGCCTTAAGCGGTCCCTCATTGCGGAAATGATAATTCTTGCCCATCGCTTCCCCATCACGCATATTACGGGTATGGAACAACACAAACTTCTCTGCCAAGTCTCCATACAAAGCATAGAAGCGTTCTACCACCGCCCCCTTGCCGCCACCCGGTGGGCCGCTATAGATGGCCAACTTGGCCTTTATATCGTACTTCGTTAAATCTATGCCTCTTAACATCTTCGCCATCCTTTGAGCACTCATACCTTCAGGCACTGCCACACCGATGGCCTTTAAGATGTTCCCAAAAATCGTTGATGCAAATTCCTCTGTTAACTTTTCAATCGTTGCCTCATATGCCTGCGGTGTATCGGCCCATGAATTCACTAAAACTTTATGATACTCCCCGCGACGTGTCATTTGCAGGACCGCCTCATTAATACGGTTGATAAATTCTTTCTGCGGGGTCGGTAAGAAGAAATTGCTGATCCTTTCCCCGCGTGCTTGTTTATCGCGGCTCTTGGCTTGCAGGCTCTCGGCTTCTTTATATTCGCGGCTATGAATTCTCTTGGCGATCTCCAATCCCACAACGGACGCCAGAACATCCTCGCTGTCATGAGAACGTGTCGTTAATGTCTCATCGCTGAATGGGCTGATAAAGAAGCTCATGATATCATCGCCGTACTGCATTTTTAATGATTCAAACCACGCCAAACCGCATTCTAAGATGACAATCTTGCCGTTTTGGAACACCGCATCCAGACCCTTGACCGGCGCGATCCCCTTATGTTCTTCGCCAGACTTAGGATCTTTATACTGATACTTGTCAACAAAGGACCTCACGGCCAGTCCCTGGAGCTGCCCATTGACTGTGGCTGTAATCACATGGCCTGCTTCGGCCAATTGCTTTAAAGGCTCTTCATTGCGGTAATGGTAATCTTTGCCCATCACTTCGCCATCCCGAATATTACGGGTATGGAATAACACACATTTCTCAACCATGTCCCCATACAACGCATAGAATCTGTTGGCCATTGCTCCCTTGCTACCGCCTGATGGGCCGCCATAAATAGCGAATTTCGCCTTCGTGTTGTATTTAGACAAATCAATGCCGCGTAAGATGTCTGCCATATCATCGGCGGTTGCTCGCTCTGAGACTTTTTTGCCGATAGCTTGCAAAAGATTTCTAAACACGGTTGAGGCAAACTCTTCAGTTAATCTCGCAATCGCTGCCTCATATGCCTGCGGGGTACTGACCCATGAATTAACTGAAACCTTACGATATTCTCCGCGACGTGCCACCTGTATAGCGGCTTCAATAATACGGTTAACAAATTCTTTCTGTGGGGTCGGTAAGAAGAAGTTGGTGACAATTTCGTCACTGGCTTGTTTCTGATTATTCTTGGCTTTCAGTCTCTCTGCTTCCTTATACTCGCGGTTATGAATGCGCTGGGCGAGCTCTAATCCTACAATGGCCGTCTGTCCTAAGAATGCTTTGGCCCTGGCTTCATTGACTTCATCCGTTAAATTGAATTGTGCCGTAGCCCCGATCTCATGGATCAAAGATGCGGCACGTTCGAATAAATCGTTATGGACAGGATGATTATTGGTAAGGACTATCGCTTCGCGGCCGTCTTGCAGTGTGTGAACAGCGGCTAAGAAACCTTCAAACGGGCCCGCTCTTATCAACCCTGCATTAGCAATTTCTGCTAAGTGGGCGGCCATGATGTTAAGGCCGATGGAACGCAAATACGCTACGGCTAATTTTACTTCCTGGCTGTCTGCGGTCAGGATCGCGGTGTTGTCAAAGCCGACTTTCTCTACGGCATTGCGTACCTGCGCAACACTTAACATCGGCTGGCCGGGTATGGCGCGGGTGGGGTCTTTTCTGTCTTGATCTTTCTTTTGATCAACTGTAACCCAAGACGGAACAGCAACTAATTGCTCAACTTTAAGATCCCATTTCCATTTTTGTTGATCAACCTTCGACCAACCCAATCTTTCATACAAATCACGAACTGCCGCATTTTTGGGGGATACTTCACTATAACCCATCAGTGTCGAAGCTCCTGTTTGACGTAAACGATTGGCAACAGTCGTCAGAAATGCTCTTTCAACTTCTAAGCCTATCACCCTGCAACTTAAATAAAATCCATCAATAACGCTGTTTCCCTGATTACGACTAACCATCATCACCCCAACCAACCCCGCCGCACCTATGTTATCTATTAGATCCAAAGAATAAACTTTCACATTGGGATTATTCATCAATGCCTTAACTTCTTCTTCACTAAATCTCTTCCCTGTAAGATTAAATTGATTCGTACGCTGGGTAAGCTGGGCTATCCGGGCGGCATGTTCAAAATCGTTCTCTTTAACCGAGACCTTGATCCCCAAAGACCGCAGATATTCTTCTCTTGTAGCAGATTTTGATAACAGTTCTTTACGCTTTTCATTATCTTGATAAAACTTTGTTCTGGCCTTATCTTCCTCTGTAGGATTGGCAGTCACAAAAAGCGGCTTTAAACTCTCTCCGAATTGACCGAATTTGAAAATGTCCGTTGGAGTATCAATAACCAAAACATCCGGAAGAGCTTGCTGCACCAAATCTCTTTCAATTGGGTTATCATCAATAAAGACTACGCTATCAAGACCGACATTCAACTCTCGAGCAATTGCACGAAGGTTTTCTGCCTTGTCTTGCCAATTTGCCTTAACAACTGCGAAATCACTTCTGCGTAAAATCATTTGCGGATGATCACGCAAGGCAGCCTCAACGTCTTCCGCATTATTCTTACTGCTGATCGCTAAAATAACGCCGTGATTCCTTAAATCAAGAATTGCCTTCTGGAATGCCACGTAAGATTGTCCTTCGCCAGCGCCACCTAACCTAATCCCGCTTAATTGATCTTCTCCTAATACTCCGCCCCAAAGAACGCCATCGGCATCAAGGACGAGGCATTTCTTTGGCAAGAAGGCAACCCCTTCACTCGATAAATTATGATTTTCTTGTTTTATCAATAAACCTTCAATCTCTTTATCTGTTAATGTCGCCGGCACCAGTTGGTAAATACGATACTCCACATCGTCGTGTCGAGAATAAGGGCCATTTAAATCAGGACAGAAAGGGGTGACTTCGACTTCCTCATATTCTGTTGTAGTCTTAACCAAAATCGATTTCCCCCCAAAACCTCTAACTTCTTCTTTCAAAGATTTTATAAGCTCTTGGACTGTGTGCGATTTCCTAATAATTAAAGGAATTGCTCCATAAATTAAATCAGTCCTGTATCGAGAAATTACATATTGACCCCCATCTTCTGGTTGCTCATAAGATGATATTTTAATCAACAGATCTGAAGTCAACTCGATTACTTTAAGAAGCAAATCAAAATCAATTGATGTTGCGCCACTCTTAAAGATCAACATCCCTGCATTGCCTATCGCATCGACCAGAATAATTCTATCTTGCTCATTGTTAAATCTAAATTTAGATAATTGGATCTTTTTAACATTTTGTCTCAATTTCTCTGGGTCTGTTAATAGATACTCAATAATAACTCTCGAAATATTTTTGATTGATCCTTGCCCTTCTTCAGAACCTATCCATTCATAGTGATCGAAAATAATGCTTATTATTCTTTTAATATCTCTTTCGTTTATACTAATATTACGAAAACCCTCCGCTTCCAAAGATGTGTAAATTCCCTTTACAATCTTGCTTTTTTTCGTAGCTAAGATAATTCCCTTCCACCCCATCCTAGATTTTTTGAATTCACTTTGCTGCGGAGAATTCCCCCCCGTCATCCCTAAGAACGCTTGAGCTCTTGCTTCGTTTACTTCATCTGTTAAATTGAATGGCGCAGTGGCGCCGATCTCATGGATCAAGGATGCAGCACGTTCGAATAAATCGTTATGGACAGGATGATTATTGGTAAGGACTATGGCTTCGCGACTATCGGCAATGGTGTGAACAGCAGCTAAGAATCCTTCAAATGGACCAGCCCTGATTAACCCGGCCGTAGCAATTGCCGCCAAATGGGCGGCCATAATGTTGAGCCCAACGGAACGTAAATGCGCTAAAGCTAATTTCACTTCCTGGCTGTCTGCTGCCAGAGCCACCGTGTTGTCAAAGCCGACTTTCTCTACGGCGTTGCGTACCTGCGCAACACTTAACATCGCCTGACCGGGTATGCCGCGCGTTGGGTCTTTTTTGTCTTGCTTTGCTGGCGGGGCTTGAGAACGCGTTGCATCAGTCGTAGTCGCTGGTTTTGATTTTGACTGAACAAACTGTTTTACGGTGTCTATTAATTGGCCTTCAAACATGGTCTTGCTAAGATCGCTTAACCAATACACTGGAACCGCAATGCTATAAGCCAAACTTAACCGGAGGGCTTTTACGGCCACTGTCTCTTCTGTTTGTTTACCTTCCAAGACTTCTGCTCTCATCCCGCTCTTGAACCGCATAAAATTAGTCTTTGCAAAAGCCAAGGCTAAAACGCTTAAAATCACCGCAGTGATACCGGCAATCAGGCCTGATGTAAACATCATTATCCCCAACCCAATCCAAACAATCGGAGAATACGCCCAAGCCCTCCTTCTTGCATTGCTATCCGGATTGACTCCCTTAAACCAGGCTTTCTTTATAAAATCATCAACCTTCTTTACCTTTGCGATCTTCGGATGTTCCTTTTTATAATTTGCTTCTAATATTAATATTAAACAAATTTCTTCGGGGCTCAATTTTGTTTTTGCTGTTGCGGCCCCTTGTGGATGAACAATAGCTGCCGATTCTTTATTCAATTGGCCATTTTTACCCATTTCTAACAATTTATTCCCCAAAACAGGACCTTCTACTAATTCATTAAGCCATTTAATGGTATCAACCCCAACAGGAACGCTAAGTCCTGTTGTTCTATTTAAAGCCGCTATCAACTGGTCTAACTGCCCTTGTTCAAATTCATCCGCTTTAAATTCAAAAGAGCCTATCTTTTCCTCTTTAGCCTTGGTTCTTTTCTCATCCTCACTCATCAATTGGCCTGGGCTGCTTCCTGTATAAAATTCTTTAAAATTCATCCCGACATGTTCTGCTTTACCTTCTTTAACTTTGACGTCCGTAGTCGTAACGCTTATCCAGTCAAACAGATCATGCCCCTGTATATCCTTAAACCAAGATGTCATAACTCTCGTCAAGGCCACAGCCTTGTCCCAGAAGTTTTTAGGATTTCTGCCCATGTATTCCCTCTGGAACCATTTCTTAAATCTATTCACTTGCAACACGGTAAACGGAGCTAAAACAACCATCAGGGCAACCTCAACAATCGCCAACAATGCCGCCAATGTGCCAAAGGTGAATCCGCGAATCTTTTGGTCCTTGGCGAAATATTCGAATGTTCCTTTAAGAGCATCCTTTATGCCTGCATTCTTCTTGAGCTCTGACCCCAAAACAACGAGTACTGTTACTATCCAAGGAGCGGCTAACCACAAACCTAATGGTGTTGCCGCAAATAATAAATAATGGGCGAAATAACCTGTCAATGATCCGAGAATGCTAAGCGTCACTCCCACTCTCTTGAATCCATTTTTCATGAATCCACCATAAATCCAAACGAACGGCAGCATATAAAAGAACCACTGCGTCACTACCGCCAATGGGTGAGCAGGTGCAAACGCGAGGATGATGAGCAAGGCCACCCCGCTACGGACAGATATCCTATAGGAATTGTTCAACTTCTCGAATGGCAGAATCGCATAGACCATGTCTTTGATACCGCTGGTAAATAAGCCGCTTGTGCCTTCCAGTGCGTTGATCGTTTTCCATGCATGTAATGGGATAAGAACTCCGAATGTGTAGACCAGGCTCCACATCCTCTTGTAATAAGCCCATAAGCCTTTCTTGGTGAAGAGACCATGCTGGCTCGTGAATAACCTGACGCCACCCGCCGTGATCGCTTCCGCCATCACGAATTGTTGGAAAACAAATAGAAGAGGTAACGCGATATATGAGAATGGCGCCAACGGCAGAAACATGGCAAACATAAAGATCAGCCGGTTATAGATCGGGACCAGCGGCTTATTGAAATAGAAATCAAAGTTCTGGAATAAGGTCAATTTCTCTGCCCAATGCAACTGATCGGATAAAACGAGTTTCTGGTTATGCGGAGACTTGACCTCATCGAGGACCATCCCGCCGAACCTCATCTGAAATGCGAGGAGAGACCCTTGCACCATTTCGCGCGGACGGCCGAAAGTGATATACGGGCAATACTCCATCTTGTAACCTAAAAGTTGGGCCTCTTGAGCGGCCGCAGTATCCTCAATATTAGACATATACGCGCCCCATTGTCTCATGGCGCTCCAACGGACAATCCCGGGGCCATAAAAGGCGATTGTCCCAAATTTGCTTTCAGCCGCAAGGATACGGATATTCCAAACGTCTTCTGCAACCTTGTGGTCTGCGGCTACATCGCTAACAAACCCGACCTTATCCTCCATGCGTGTCATCATCCCGCCCAAGCGCTTGTCATTAGTCATCTGCATGGCTACCAACGGCAGTAAGAACCAATCCGACGGATAGAAGAATTGGTCACGGTCAAGGTTAAAGAGGAATGCATCTGAATGGCCGCGTTCACCAAGGAATTGATCGATAAAGCGGCCTGTGATAGACCATTTGTCCGTCTTGGCTTTGATCTTAATAGTTGAATTATATTCTTCTTGCCCTATAGGATTGACATCGCCTTTCTTGGGGTCAATGCAGGAAACGAGAATCTTATTATTATGGGCATTCAACACATAATCGTCATTAGTGACTAACATCTTTATAAGTAGGGCAGGATCTGTAGCTCCCCAGAGCTTCTTTTCCTCTGCCTTGATCTTATCCTTAATCACTTGTTTCTTCTTTTCATCTTGCTCTGCTGCTAAATCTTTCTTCAGCTTTTCTACAGCCGCTTGCACCACTTCCGGACCATTGTTAGAATCAATATCCTCATGCACGTGGACGAAGAGGAGATATTCGGCCATCGCTGTTTCCATGTATAATTCTTCTTTTTGTTCAGCAGTCATCTCACTTATAGGCTTCAATCCACGTTTCTTAACGTTCACAAAAAATGCCCATCTCTTCTGAACTAATTCTTCAGCGAGCTTCTCAATATCAGCCTGTGGTATATTCTTTTCCTCTGCCTTTGTTGTCCTCTTGATCCGGCCCTTTGCGGCATATTCAACCACAGCTTTCCAAAGTTCCCAACCGCTCAATTCCGTTTTGCCCTGCTCTTTGCGTATCTTATTAACTCGATACTTCATGAACACCTTGAAGGTAGCCTCAGTAGAAGCTTCCGCCAAAACTAATGTTTTGGCATAGCCGTCCACGCGATACATGATCCAGCCTTCCTTGAAAGCGGCCTCAACTGCTGGCAAAACCTTCTTCGCAACCTTCTCCCTATCCTGTTCGGGAACTTGACTCATCAGCAAGTTAACGACTATCTTGACCGAATCAGAAAATCGTGTCTCTTTGGCAAGAAGCTTTTCATAATCTTTATCAGATAGCTTGAACTGGCTAATATCAATCCCTTGAACGCCTTCTTGTTTCAGTTTTTTCTCCAGCCAACCCCTCAAGCCATTGCTTTCATCAATGAATATCTTCCAGGACTCGGCAAATTCCGTCTTAATCAACTCAAACGCAGACCTGATCAACATCCCATTCTTGCGATGTTCTACACTCTCAACTTTATCCCCATCGAGCAGATCATTCTCCGGAACAATCCTCTTCTTACCGGTCCCCTTGGAAATCCAAGGTTCCATATCCACCAGAGAAACCGCATTAAACTGCTCGATAAAGCCCTTCTTCCCACCGGCCATCGTGATCGCCATGATGATCTGATTAAAGAATTTCACTAATTCTGCCTGAGCATCTTGGCTAAGCCCTTTGATCTCCGGCATTTTAGTTGCGCCTTTTTGAATACCGGCTAATATATCTCTCTGCTCTTTAGTGATCCTGTGGAATTTCAGCAATGTCTCATCAAGGATCACATCGGTATAGTAATCATGGAGGAAGCTCATATCTTTATCCAACATGTGGTCCAACCCTTCCTTGCCGATATCCTGATAACTCATATAGGTAAACCATCTCTCATTATCCTGTAGACCGGCTGTCGCTGCCTCACTGAAGAGATAGAACCAGCTCCTCATGGATTCACGCGTTGTCAATGTCAACATGAACAATGCTGGGATCAACGCCCAGGGGCCAGGCAGGACCAGACTGAAATAGTAAAGACTGACCGCCCAAAGAAGGGCGTTTGAATAGAAGAACCAGGCATAATAACTGGCAAAGAAATGCTCTTTAACAGCAACCTTCCTGGCAACGATAAATCTTTGTTTGAGCAGATTGTAGACTTCACTGCTCACAGCGAGTTTCAATTCAATGACTTTACCATTATCAATACCCAAGCGGATCGGTTGTTCATTAAATCTGCTTTCTTTCTCCCACTCCTTCTGATATTTCTCTGTCACAATATATTTCTTACCGGATTTCTTAAGATATCCGTTTTTAACCAACGCATTGTGCAAAGCGGCACCATTATCTTTGCTCCCAACAATCCAGCTTAAATCATCTGCCGTAACATTGTCATATGCATAATTATCGCTAGTGGCCAGAATCCTCAACAAAACTCTCGGCCAATCCCGCAAATGAAAAACAAAGAATTTCCTATTGACCTGCAAATCCCTTGCCATAAAAAGAAGCACATATCCGTAGAACATAGCGGCCTTCACGGATACCCCCGCCAAAACCGCTATTCCGCATAAACCTAAGAGTTTCCCTCCCAAGAAAAAGAGCCCCACCGCTCCGAGGGTAAGATACGCGACAGCAAACAAGACTTCTAATGACCAATGAAGTTGGATTGGATAGGATGGCTGATCAAGCCCCTCATCAAAATAACGCTGAGCCACGGCAAGCTTGACATCAATAAGCGCATTCTCGGTGCTATCATCAGCAATTCGCTTGGCAACAACATCTGTTTTTTGTAATCCTTCTTTCTCTTTCTTGAGGGCATCAAGGTCAAGATATTGGTTCAAACCAAACTTGGTCACCGGATCTTCTGAATTCAGGACTGTGCCATAAGAACCATCCGCCTGTCTGACTTGTTCCATCATAAAGTTCTCAAACAGCATCCTGATGCCTCTATCATAAAGAACGATGTATCTGATAACTTTCTTAGTCGATTTAGACGGTTTACTCGGATCCGGAACATAAAGTCCGGTCTTTTCATCCTTCTTGTAATAATTCCTCTGATACGTCTTCCCTAAATTATCATAGAAATTAATCAGTCCCTTGGGGGCCTTACCTGAATTATAACTTTCTGATTTTACTTCTTGAGAACGCAATATAAGAGTCCACATCTGGGCGATTGGATTGATGAACCACTTCTCTATGAACCGACGTCTGGCTCTCTCCAGGGTTGTTGCGCACATCTTCTTAAGCTCATCCGGAGATTTCAATTTATTATCCTTACGCTCATTCTCACCAGCTGTGTTCCACTCCGCAATGCGCTCATTCATTTCGTTATTAGCATTTTCAACCCACGCAGCATATGCCTTGAAATCTTTAATAACGGCTTCCCTTTGCGCATGACCGTTCGGGTAATAATGATCAATCATTTTCTGAATATCTTTTTCCTTATAAAGCAAGCCCAAATAATCCACCAATGGTTTCACTAAATAAAGATGCCGGCCGATCCATGCCAAGGAGGCCTTGTCACTCATGCTCACTTCCGGAGCCATATATCTCTTTTGCGGTATCTTCCCGGCACGCAATAATTGCTTTTGAACGATCCACTTTAACACTACCAACATGCCCACATGCGCTTTGATCAATGATAATATGCCCCCGATAATGGCCAGGGTTATCGCTGCTGCTTCTCCAATAATACTGCCTAAAATGAACCCAATGACCATCCCTAAAATGACCCTGCCAATCCCATTGGCGAAGAATTTACTCCCCTGATCAGAACCCTTCTTCATAAAAGCCTCAAACTTGCCGAAGGATTTCAGGTGCAATTTCTGAATAAGTCTTGTCATTCCAAGAAGGAATGCAATAGTTGTCACGACCACCACTGCAAATCCCATGACCAGCGTTGAAATTAGCGTAAAATATTTATCTTGAGACTGCTTCTGCCCAAAGAAATGGCTCCAGGTGTTACCCATATGTTTCTTGTCATGGATTTTCATATATTCAAAGAATGAATCAACAAATCCTGTGGCCCTATAATCCCTCCAGACCTGAGTAATAAATTTGTTGCTGATATCAAACTTGGCAGTGTCCTGATAATAAAGCGTACCGCCTTGCTGGCCTAACTTAATTGATTGATCAAAAGGCATCATCACTATGTTGGGTTTAATTATAAATATCTTATCTTTTAAATTTTCAGAATTAAGAAGGCTGATATCCTTCAAATGTTGAAAATCTGCGGCTCTAACGATCTTCCCTTGTAATTTTTCGGATTTGAAAAACCTTGGGTCTTTAAAATTGATAAAATCTATAATTGTACGGGCCATCCCAACTTCTTTAACCTTTGATATGTCTTCTTCCCAGACTACAAATAATCCTTGCAGTGGTTTGACTTTATCATCGTTGACTCTATCCTCTAATAATACCCTGTCCCTAAATCGTGCCGTCTGAGGATTAATTAATGCGATATAGAATTGCTTATACGGTGCTCTATTGGTAAGGCTGTTTGATTTAAGAGCCTCATCAAATAAGGAAACTTTTGGCAAATAAGACCTTGTGGGAAGAGTATATTCATCAAAGAACACCAAACTTTTTGAGCTCTTTAAGAATGTGCCGTTATGATACTCTACAAACAATTGCCCGTTAGATAACTGCATCCCCCGTCCGGCAATGCTTTGTTTGGCCATCCGGCTGTCTTTGACATCATAAACGATAACGGGGATTGCCCTGCCGGTTTCGTTTTTGGCATTCACAATTCTTAAACCATCGCTGACGACAATTTTTTCCTGGCCTGCATAATCAGTAACATGTTCTTTCCCCTTGATGTAATTATAGGAAACCGATCTCTCTGCCAGACGGTCATCACCTTGCATCGGATAAATGGGGAAGCTGATAAGCTCCGCACTGCCGTTGACGGGGAAACCAATCCCTTCAAGATCCATCGAACCGGTCAACAGGGCCACTGCATGGCCTTCTGCGTTTTTAAGTTCTTCATTAGCATCGGCAATAAAGATAAACTTCATTCGGTTGGCTTCGGGGTTGGTTTCGGGATTGGGCCCGATGTATTCCTTCAATTGAGCATAAGCTTTGTCATCACCTTGAGGAAGGGTCAGAGTCGGATCTACAATGCCTCTGATAGTCTTATAATCAATGGTGCCTTTCTCAATAGAAGTATTGTTTGCATAAGAAGTGATCTTCTCTGTACCCTGTGCGTCTACAAATGTGCCTACCGTCTGTGTGGCAATCCCGAATAATGCGGCATTCTTGTGGCCAGGTCCTAAGATGCTGTATTCGCCTGATGTCGGGACGAATTTGCCGTTGAAGATATACCCCACATGGCGGTGAATCACATTGCCTCTGGCATCGCGCTTGGCCTGATAATCAACTTCCCCCTTATTGCCCTTGATATCTTCATAATATTCTGTGCCTTGATAGCGGACACCTTTGTTCTGGAAGATTGAATTGATCTTCATCTTGAAAGGATCTGTGATCGGCGTGCCGTTGGCATCCACGCCATCCATTAAATGGCTTTTATCAATTAACTTCCCTACCTGCCAATTAGGAAGCAATAAATACGCATTGGCGCTGTCAGCCACGTTCAACAGTCCGGGAGTACCGTTATAAGATGAAATAATTCTCTGCTTGGGAGTAAATCCGCTTTGCGGGTTACCCTTAAGCTTGTCTGTCACTTTAACGCGGCCGAGATAGTCTTTCAACTCTGCCCAATACACTGGATTCTCAGTTGTGCTTAATTTTATGTTGTGGACGAGGAGACGGATGCCTCCATTTGTCTTTAATTGATCGAGCTCTTTGCGGGGATCAAGCTTGTTCCACAACAGGTCTGATTCCTTGAAATGCTCCCCTCCAACGACATCTGTCTTACTATGGTGGGCGATCCCAAGTTCGTTATATCCGGTAAAGGTGGTATTGTCCTGAAGCTCAAAACGATTTGTTTTAGGATCCACAATGAACCCTGTCGGGTTCTCGAGAACGCGGCCGTAGCCGTCTTGTAACATCTGGAAGACCAGATCATTAAATGGATTGGCCACTTGCATACGGGTCTGGCCCAGATTGAATTCTGACGGGGTTGTGACATTGACGGCAGAAGCTATGGGGTACAGTGTGGCGTCATTGGGCAGACGGGCAAACGTGGTAGAACTATGGGCTATCTTGTAGTTGTCATAGGCACCGGTCAATTCAATAACATCGCCGCCATTAAGATGAATGGTCCATTCTGCCACATTGCCCAAACCGTTGTTGACAACTTCCCATGTATTGCCATATATTTTGCTTTCACCGACAGAACGGACTGTGCCTGTTTTAAGGAATTGATCCAACGATGTAATGCTGTGAGAAGCTGTGAAATCAATGGCATCCCCCTTCTTGAATCCGGCTTCCGTGTTGCCATTACTAATAATGACGGTCGAAGATTCATGAGGACTGTTAAACAGGTCAATTTTGTTATTGCTTGTAACGCTTTGACCGATCAATGCTTTTCTGTTTTCATCCAAAATGTCTACCGTAGTGCTTAACATATGGCTGTACGGATCCTGCACATACTGGTAACGAATGTGCGAGCGTAAATTAGTACCATTGGTGGTCCTGATACCGTTGTTATTGCTTATGGTCCCGGTTTCTTCAGGGGTATAATTCCTACCCGCTTCATCATAAACATAGGTGCCGAAGGTGGCCGGAGTATCGGTCGGGGTGTAACCATTAGCATAGGTATATCCTGTGGTCCATGTCGGAACTAACTGTCCATTGAGGGCCTTAAATAAGCTGGTGCTGACCTGACGGTTGCGGTTAGTAATCTCCTGCACTTCCTGGGAAACAACGTGGCGGATATCATCTGTTGACTGGATAGTTAACTTGCCATTGATAATATTGACCGGCACAGATGTCCCTGTTTGATGCGTCATCCTTGTGCCGTTATTAAATCTGATGTCTGCATGTGTTACCCCGCTTGCATTTAAAAGATACTTCTTATTATTATACGTGTAGTCAGTGACCAAGTTGCCGGAGCCGATGTTAGTTACACCGTCAAAGACATATTCTGTTTCGCTGACATGCTGTCTAAGCAACCCTTGGGCACTTAAGGTCTCTTGCCATTCTTTATTGCCATCCAGCACGTTAATGACGGTGCGGGTCAAATTACCGTTGCTCCAGCGGTAATTCTTATAATTAAATTCATGGTCCCATTTATCGGTTTTGGCATCAATTAAACGGTAGCCTGTGCCTGCATCTTCCCAGCCATTAGCATCATAGTGTGGCACATAACGACGGGTAATGCCGTCGGCAGACCGTGTGTCTTCATAAACAATGTTGTTAAACCTGGATAAGTGCAACTCAACTGTAGTTGTGCTCTTGGGATCATTAGGATTGAATAGATAATGGATGGTCTTGACCCAAGTGCCGGTCTTCGGATCAAATACCGCGTTATCATCTTTAGCAATGCCCTGGTTGATACGCGTATTTGTACTTACAGACGTATGATAATCATCGCCATATTTATAAGGAACTTCCCAACTGCGTTTGTTGTAATCATTGAATACATCCTTGATGATCTCATCCTTGTGGCTGTTCATTTCCCTTTCGATCCCCTCCTTAACATCGCCGGTGCGCACGTTGAAAATCTTCACTGTCATTATGCCGCTGATGGGATCATATTTCTGGGTTTCTACTCTTTCGACCAATTGGTTCCGGTTATAGATAAGGACGATATACGGCACCTGGCCGCCGAAATAATCCTGATCATATTGCTGGAAGGCGCGTAACGTCTGCTCAACGTGTTGACCGAATTGTCCCCAGGTATTGAATGTGTCCGTTGTTTGGTCCATCTCAACCCGGCCTTTTTCACGGTTGTTGAGGACGATCCAATGGGATGTTTCATTAGCATCGGTTGTCCTGACCACGGCGCGGTAATCATTGCTTGAATTCGCCGGTACCATCACGCGGCGGGCCCTGACCACGCGTGGACCACGGGCAAGAATGGGATCTGCCATTAATTGGGCCCTTAAATCAATGTTGGTCTTGCTGATAAGATTAACAAAATCTTGCGACAATCCTGCATGGCCGTATTCATCAACCACATTTTGGGTGATGTAATTGGCATCCACGGCATACAGCGGATCTTCAGCAAACCCATAATCTTTGCGGCTGATGCCCTTTTCCCGGTCAAAATCAATAACAGTGTCTATAACCTTGCTTAAGTCATACTCCTTGGCATCATCAGGATCCATGAAGTAATGCGAGCCCGGTACCGGTACTGTCAATCTAAACTCTTTGGGAGCCTTCTGGAGAAACGCTTTGATATCTTTGACGAGTTCATCAGCATCTTTATTAATATCCATCCTAGCGCGTAAATGATAACTGAAAGAAGGCAACGGGGCGCCATTAACGGTATTATAATTCTTAACGATCAAATCCTGCGTCTTACCGGTGGTCAGACGGTAGGCTTCACGCCCGTTTTTAATATCATAAATGCGCACATCATCAGGATGCGTGGCATAAGGATTAGTGTCGGAAGGCATCTTCTTGATGTATTGCCCTTCAATGGGGAAGATCAGGGTAACCCAAACATTTTCTTTGCGGCCGTTGTTGTGGACATCGAAATTCAATTGGAAATTGATGAAGTTCTTCTTCTCAATAATCACTTGCTGGAGCGTCGGCAACCTGTCTATTTCCTGCAGAACGCGTTGGACCGTATTCGAATCGAAAATCCCGTTAAGGAATGGCGATTCGGGATGTTGAGGATCCGTATATCCTATCAGCTCGCCTACAGCATCCTGGCCATTCACCTCTTTAACATAGTGAAATGCGGCCCCGCCTTGTTTCCAATTTTTCTCAACACCTTCTTGGGCTTTCTGGATCAGAAGGCTGTCATTAAGCTTACGCTGTTCCGTAAACAAGTGCTCTTGAGTAGTCTTAGGTGAAGGCATTAAATGGACATCATGTTTAATCCCCTGGGCGTCAACGAAAATGATTTCCTGCAAGTTAAGCGGATCATACCACTCCACCACTTCCTTACGGGTTTTTTGCAGCTCTGCCAACCGGCTATTCTCCGCCGGCGTCATCGGGTAAAGGGCCTTCTGTTTATTGGTCAACCTTTCCTTTTCAATCAAATCGCTGCCAAGCAGGACCATGTCATCATATTTAGCCTGCCCTACCTCCGACTGGCCGCCCATCAAATCCTCTTCTTTCAAAGGAGGAACGGGCCGGACAATATGGCTCAACCGGACCGGCACTTGTTGATCCAGCCTGTAAGGATCTATCCCGATCAAACTATATTGGGCCGTGGCGGCCAAGGCGCGTTTGCCTATGGTCGTGTCATACCCGAATCCTGTATCAATTGGCTTCTCCTTAAATAATTCATGAACCGATTGCGGCAAACTTCCGTCGGGGTTAACGACTTTGTTTAATTCATTCTTAAAGAAGACCGCCTGTGCATTCAGTTTGTCTGCAAAATCGCCCAGACTGGAATCCCGGCTGGCAATTGTAACGACGCCGACATATTCCGAGGTCACTTCAGGACTTCCCATACGAATTTTCATCCATGCAAGCTGTTTCCCTGCATAGTCACCACGTTGATCTGCATAAACAGGGTCGGCATTATCCAAAAGAACCAAGTCTGGCCTGGCTTGCGGCATGGGGTGCACGGCATGGTTCTCAGGGATCTTGTCAAGCAGGATATCCGCATATGTCTTCGGGGAAATTCCGAAGACTTTCATATACTCTTGCGGCGTCAAAACTTCCATCCAGCGCAAGGTGGCATCAGCTGAATATCCCTTCTCATTAATCTCGTTTAAGAACAACCCATCCTTGATGGCCGGCTTAAACCGTTCAAGGATTTCCTTGGCTTCTGCGGTCCTGCCGGACAATTTCAAGGCTTGATAAGCAATCGCCGCCGGTTCGCTAATTCTTAATTTAAACTTCCCGTCTTCATCTTTTTCTTTTACAAAGTCCGCCAAAGCATCCGCAATCCGGCCTGACATCTTATCAAGATCAATAATTTTATTGTCCTTGTCCTTGATCGTATGCTCACCCGTCTGATGCTCATACTGTTTGATCAACAATCCTATAACCGCAGTGGAGGCAATGTCAGGTTCCTTATCCATAACCTCACCGGTGTAGGCGTTATAAGATTTGGCAATCCCTCTGAATTTGAAGGCGTTGTCCTGCCCAGACACTGCCGGCCAATAAAATGCCAGCAACTTGCGCACAGGCTCAGTGTCATTGGAAGCCAAAAACCGCATCCCGGCCAAGAACTGGTCAAAGGTATACGCATCCGCAGACCATTCAAATCCTTGACGGTCATAGGAGAGGAACAATCCGGTCCATAAATTCTGGAACAATGTCCCGCCTTGCGGCCCTTTATAAGTCATGAACCCTCCCTGTTCGTCCATGGCCGCGATGCCGTCATAACGCCGTAAGTCTTCATCAAACCTCTTGATCTTTTTCTCCATGCCCTTGGCCGTGAAGATCAGGAATTCCTGCGCGTGGGTCTTGGGATCTTCAATGAGATATATCGGCACTTCTCTTTTCTTACCCGCTACATTCTCATCGGCAAGCTGTATTTTTCCAAACGGCACATGGCCAAACGCGCCATATAATGCATTGGCCTCGGCCTCTGTATACGCCTTGACATCGTCCGTCAAATGATTGTGATTCGGGGTGACTGTATAAGCGGCGTACTCGGGATTGTCGAAAATAGCGCGTAGCTTCTCTATATTATGGATATTATTCACGTCCCCGATAAGATTGGCCCCTAAAATATAGAATATAAACCGCGGCTTATTAGACGCTGTGTTAAACACTCTCTTTAGGGGTTCCTTATTATTATGGGTGGCAATGGTATTGATCAAAGAACGCAGGTCTAAGGTCGGTACGAAAACATTGAAGATTTTAGTGAAAATACTAAGCCCCTTACTGGCGACATTCACTAATTTAACATCCTGATACGAAAGCAATTGCGGCCCTTTACCAAAATTAATAAGTTGAGCATACTGCATGGCCTTGCCAGTAGCAATTAAATGGGCAATTTCCGGAATATTAAGCTCTCCGTCAAAGCCCATAAAATTCTGTTGCAGGACGGCCACTAACAGCGGGTTATTCGCCTTATTCCATTCTACTTTCATGAGCGTGTATTTATCCTTCCAGAAATACAAGCCATTGGTTACGGTATGGCCATCTGCAATGGCCAGGGTGGAGCCGGTCATCTGGGCCAAAGCCCCAAACTCATTGGCCAAGAACTTGATTGTGTTCTCTTCCTTGCGGTGATTCATAAAATCTATCAACGGTTTATCCTCGCCGTCCGGTTTCATTGCCTTGAAATACGGGACCACCTGTGCCCTATACTTCCCTTGCTCTTGCGCGCTCAAAACAGACCATTTCTCTTGAACTTTCGCGTCTAAAGCATCCGGTGAGAGATCTCTAAGACTGCTGTCCTTCTGTAGCAAATAATTCTCATACATGAGCGGTCCAAAGGTCCTGCCCATTTCATCCGGTTTCGGATAATTCTTAACGGCCTTCAAATCCTGACGGAAAAGCGTATGATACACGAAATTGGCGGCCGCATTAAAAGGTATGTCTAATCTGCCGAACGCGGCAAACGGCATGCCCGCTATGTCGATGGCAAGCTGGCCTTTCGCATACTTTAACTGTCCTTTTACGGCGTCTTCCTGTTGTTTTTCGATAAGTTGCGCCACTTCAAGTTGGGCCCTTTGGGATTCTATATAATCAGGCCCCAAGAAGATTTCCCCGCGCAGGCGTTCGGTGTCTTCGTCCATGAATTCAAAATTGCGATAGGCGTTATCTTTGTCTTTCAGTGTCGGGTGCGCTATCCCTGCCAAGCTGTACTTCTTAATTTCCTCAGGCGTACGGAAACTAAACCGCAACAGCTCGGGAATTCCGGAGAACGGATAGTGTTTGATTTCGCGCCAGGAGCCGTCAGACATGCGCACTTTCACGACTTGACGATTACCATAATCTTTAACGTGGTCGAAAATCACATCATCAATGGTTATCCAGCGTTTGACCCCGGAGACAATGCCTTCTCTGATCTTGGCCTTTTGGAAAATCGCCCAAATCTTATCGAAATCCTCTTCTGTGGTTATTCCCAAACCGCCTGCTGAAATCTGCTCTCTGATCTTGTCTTTCCCCGACAAGGCATATTCATGATTTAACCGTACTTGTGTCCCATCGACCTCTTCCAAAATACCGCTGGCGATCATCCTTGTTATCAACTTGTCCGCATCAGGGCCGAAATCTGCTTTCTCAATAGTCCCAATCTTGTATTCAGCGCCGATGAGCACGCGGAACTGATCGGGTGTCTTCACATACGGGAATTGATCATTCGCCAACCTATACTGTTGTTTAACATCGTTCGGGTCACCCATCATCCTGGCGCGGGTCACCTGGAAGGCGGCTTCAGTGATGCTCTTCTCATCTAACTGCGCCGCGGCCAATTCCATCTCCTGTTTCATGGCCACCTCGCCGCCAATAAGGATCCCCCTCATTCTGTAGTTTTCATCCACCAACATGACCGTGAAATCAATCCCTAGTTTTTCATGCTCCGTGACATCCTTGGGCCTGATCATTTCAAATGTTCTATATTTTGACAAGTCCAGCGGGCCATATTTCTTTAACGGATTACGGAGCAGTACAGGGGTCCATCCCTTCTTATAAACCTCCAGACTATAATCCTTGATATTGCCCCATTCCCTCATCTTCTTCATCTGGTCCTGGTCATTAAAATCAACCAATACCAAGGCTTCGTGGTCCTTGATCTCCTTTTGTATATCGGTATACAATCTCCCATTCTCAAGGCGCAATATTTCTTGTTGTTCTTTTATGTTCAAAGGAGCGCGGACCACTCCTCTGTTCATAACGTACTCTTGAACGAATTGTCCGACCGCTTTTCCAAAAGAGGCCTTCATTTGCTCCTCAAAATCTTTCTGATGATATTCAGCAATGGCTTGCTCTTTGGCCCGTTCTTTCAGGTCAACTATTGCCTTACCGGAAATCGGCTCTTGGGCATCTGCCAATGAGGCCATATACTTTTGTTCGGCAGTCAGCGGTGTTTCAACAGGAACTTGTGCCAACTCGTCTTGCGAGTTTAACAAAGCGAGTCTTCTGCGAATTAATTGCTTATCAACACCCGTCAATTCATCTACTGAAATCTTTGGATTATAGAGCGTGACAATGATCGAACCCCAGACCTTGCTAAATAAGGCCATGCGGACATTGTTCAATCGGGCTTGATATTGCTCGCTATAATTACTGTCCTCAAGATGTTCTTTATTGACCATCCAGACCAGCGGATGATCCACTATTTTGTTGTTGAGCGCCTCTTTTACATCTTGCGGCAGGTTGTTAACTTCCTCCGTAGTCAGCGGGCTTACGCCATGGGCCGTCGCCTTGAAATACTCACCATTATCTTGACGGCCGAGAACCGCTTCTTCTTGGAGCCATCGTTGAGTGTTGATGATATAGGCAAATAACGTATACCCTTTCGCTTTATAGGGATTAACTATCATGTCCCCGCGCTCTTTAATATTTTCTTGTGTATGATTTAATTGAACGTGCACATGGTTGCCTTCATTGAGCGCTTTTAAACCATGTTCTTGAGCATTCTGGACTATTTGTTCCATCGTAACGCCGGGACGAGCCGGAACAAGGTCAGCCGCGCCTCCCCATAAATGGAAACTGCCCGGCACGCCGCCTACTTCTTTGTTGTGTTCAGCATCTCTTCCCTCGCTTGACCTCATAAATGGAGTGGTCAATGTCATATCTTTGAGCTGTATATCCAACTCCGGTACAACACCGAATCTCCCACCCCTAACCGCCGTCACTGCAGGTGGCGTTGTAAAATTAAATGATAAATTCTGCGCTTGGGTGCTTGAGGCAAAGGACGCCAGCGTTAACGCTATAGGAACAAAAGGCCTGGTCATCCTCGAGAAAAATCTACCCGGCATTGGCGCTATAAAAGGCTTAGTCTCTGTCGATGCTATAGTGTCTGCCGGTTCACTCACAAACCCGGATGTCCCTTGTGCCAGACGAATCTTTTCCTTCAGGTTCTCCCATTGGCTATCTTCCAGGGATTGGGCCTGTTGTTTAGCCCATTCCGAGCCTGCCATTGTCGCGGACATGACCGGGTGACCTAGAGCGGCCACTGCCAACTGCTGAAGATTGGCCTGAGTTTTATTGATCTTGGCAAAATGTTCTTCATTGGCTTTATTAATACCATCCAATTTAATCTGCGCAGACTTGATCTCGGCTTCCACGCCTGCCGTAGATTGCCCGCGATAACGGGCTTCAGCCAACTGCTCATTAAGTTTAGCTACGAGCAGTTGGGCTGAAGCCTGGTCTTCCAATGCCTGGGTGCCTTCCATCTCCAGATTATTCATCCGAGATGCTATTGATTCGCCATTGGTCTGGTCTTTACCCTCTTTCAGATCAGACCTTAACTTCTCTTCCATGACCCGGGCATTTTCCACGTCGATAATAGCGGCCAATCTCTCCGCGCTCTTTTTCAATCCGGCCGCGTCGTTATGCTCTAATTGATCCTTCAAATCATGTATGGCCTCTTTCACCGCTTGAGTTTGCTCATCACCGCGAATAAGTATTGACACAACAGGAGAATCATCCTGGAAATATACCAACAATTTATTTAATGGATCATCAGACAAAATTTTGGCATCGGCGGCTATCCGGTCCTCAAGCTGATAGCGTATGTTTAAAATACCCTGTTCTTTCTTGCTTAAATTTTCCAATCTCTCTTTAGCCAGGCTTGCCGCCTTCTCCCGTAAATAACGGGCATAGCCTTCAAGGGCCTCTGCGTTGCCCTTACCCTGGGCTTGCGCTAATTTGCCGTTCACGTCGTTGATTGATTTTTTCAATGCCTCTTTAGCGAGTTCTGCGGCTTGGCTTTCCAAATCAAGGGCGCTCTCTTCAAGCTCTCTAATCCTTGCCTTCTCCTTACTATCGCCCTGTAATCGCGCTAATTCGCTTTGCACTATATCCTGATCCCGTTGCAGGACTTCTTCGCTCTTCTGATTTTCTTGGAGCTTGGTTAATGCCAATTCATGCGTGTAGTAATCAATCAGCGCGCCCAGAGTAAGCTGTTGGTCCTTTAATGTGGCCTTAGCATCATTCGAATCATAACTAAAAGAGATGCCCTTAAATGTGCCTGCCGGTGTCTCCACCTTGTCGGCGGCAAGCCAGTTTGCCATATCACTGCCGACTTCGTTTTGAACAATGTCTTTCTTGAATTGATCAGCCGGAATATTGTTGGCCTCTGCTATCTGGAAAAGCTTCAGGGTGCGCAGCACATTGACAATCTTTTGTGCAGCCGCAGAGCCTTTCTGCGGGCCTTCCACCAAGGCTGAAGAAGCCTCTTGGGCCACAAAGTGCCGTACATCAACATCCGCTATCTGCTTGCGTACTTCCAGGGGCACCTCGGTCCCCTTACTCGTGTAAGCCGCAGCTTTTTCCTGAGCATCCTTATCTTGGGCCAATCTTTGTTCGAAAATGCGGGCCAAATCCTTCTCATCTGAAGCGCCAAAAATATGCTCAACAGCTTTCAATTGATCTTGGTTCTCTACGTCTACCCCTGGATTTACGCCCAGTTTTTGTGCTGCCACTTGCAGAGATTTTTCCTCATCCACTTGATTGGCCTTGGCCCAATCCTGCAAAGACTTCCCTTTGTAGACAAACGCACCGTCTTTTCTGACTAAATTGTTTTTCACTTCAACCAAGCTGCGGGCTTTCTCACGATTAGCACGGAAGATCCCCGTTGCTGTAGCCTCCCGCTCAGATAAATACTGCACTACCGGTGCTGCGGATAAATTCAACTGGTCGGGAACCGTAAATTTAACAGCTTCTGCCTTAAGTGTTCCGGCCGGGGTCGATCTGGCCCGGGCTAATTTGCCGATGACTGCCTCCATCTTGACCTGGAAGTCTTGCGGCTGGCTAATTCTGTCTTCCTTCGATAAAACCAAAACGGCCTGACTGTCACTCTTTAAATTCTCTAATTCTGCCAACGCAAAACCGGAATTGTTTTCTACCGGTTTATTTTCTCCGTCAGGGAAAATTTTCAGATATTGATTGTCCGCGACGCGAATGATCACGCCAAAATCGCCATCAAGAACATTGACGATGGCTATGGCGTCTTTGTCCCCGGATTTGGCTAATCGGGCGGCACCCATTTGATTTTCCAGTATCCTGATGGAAATTTTCTGCCCATCCAGCTTGGCTATATCTAAGGTAGCTGCGCCTTGACCGCCCATCCGTTGTAATTCTTTAATAACACGGGTCTCGGCAGCAGTTAGGGCTTCACGGAATTGTGGATAAGATAACGGCTTGTTGCCCTTGTCTCCCCTGGCATACCGCCAGTCTTTGATAGATTCTTGCAGCCATCGCGGACTTGACGCCGGATTTTTGCTATAAGGTTTAAACATTTGTGTCATTAAATCGTAATTTTGAAGGTCGAGCCCCAAATCTTTATAAGTTTGTCGAAGAGGATCAAAATTGCTGTCCATGGGGTCATGTCCGCTGAGATTAGCGTCAATCAAGTGGAACATGTTGATCAAGCCCTTGGGGCCTTCGATCGTATCTACCAGAGGTCCGACAGGGCCGCCGACCGTGTGGCCGATCTTAACGGCAGCTGTGATTTCGTATTGAACAATAATTAATCCGATAACGCCGGCATAGAAATTGATATTTAACGTTTGCAGTGTCTTGGCCCGTTGCAACATTTTTTTGTTGTGGGTCATGCGGCCCATCGCGCTCAAAACTAACCACCCTGGCACCAAACTATTCAACACATAAATGAGAAAGGCCAAAAGATCCAATGACACGTAGAGGTTAAAAATACTCTTCATCGAACGGCGGCCATGTTTTTCGCGCAAGATCTTCAACAGGGTCTTGTTCTTATCCACATACAGATATCCGTTTCTGTAGGCATCTATAATACGTTCGTTATTGAACCATTCGTCCGGTTCTGTTGCCGTTTTATTTAGTTTGTAGGCTTCAATAATAAGTTTTAAATTGCGCGTTGGATTTCTCCTGATATCAACAAATTTCTTGGACAATGTCCCTTTGGCTACATCAATAAGCACATTATGTTTAATGCTCTTTACCTGACTGAGGATTTGCAAGAAAAAGTTGAGGAGAATTGAATGGCCTAAATAGGTCAAGCCCCAGATGATCCATGCAGGGATCGCCAATCCTGTCAAATGAAGAATGATGATCGGAACAACCTTGGCCGATAAAGCATAAAAGAGGCTTCGTCCGGTACCAAAGCGGATAGCGTTATAAATATTCGGGAATATAAATTTGAACTCTATCGCGAATGTGGCCAACGCGGTGCGCCAGTTATCGTTTTTCACTTCATAGACAGCTTCTTGCACATGAATGTCATTGATAACGAATTCGCCCTTTTCGATATTGTTAAATAGCTTATTGATAGCGATGCTATGATGGGCAATCCAATGGAACAGGAATTTCAAAGGCAAATAAGCTAGAGCGGTAACAACCGCTATCACAAACAGAGGAGTAATCCTTATATCAGACCGGCTGTTAATTTTCGTAAGTTTAGTAAAGAATGTCAGCACCTCAGCAGTTGCATCTATAAAATCTCCTACTATACTGACTAGCCTGAATCTCCACTTAGGAACAAATTGTCTTAACCAATCCGGGCCATGATTAAGTTTTTCTGTATCAGGGTCTTTAAGCGCTTTATGCATCAACCGACTGGCAATTCTCCTGATTTTCTTAGGATTATTGTTAAATGGCTTCTTGGCCCCGTACTGTTGAACATACTGCTCTTCAACTATCTTCCGCATTTTAGAGAATTTAAGCTTGCCGTAAAAGTACTTGGTCAAAAACGCAATGCCCACAAGACCCAATATCCATGAAGCCACCGGTGTAAAAAGCGGTAATGCCGCAAGTTTAGCAATCACTCCCAATTTAACTAAGTGAGGAACAAAGTTAATAGCATATCCCGCCATCAAAAGGCCTGAAATCGCGCCCGCTTTGGACATGACCGGTGCTAGCGGCTGTCTGTTTTTCTTGGCGTTCCATAACATGTATAAAATGACCACAGCGGTAAGCGCCAATACAGCCACCCAGACGTGCGGACTGATTAAGGCTCCTGGAGTTGAAGCGAGAAGTGTTGTTTTAATTGCTGCGGCAGCATGACTAATTACGGTTGGTGTTGAAGTCGGCGTTGAAGCGAATGACGGGGTGGCCTGCGTTGCCAGCAAGAAAGCGGATACTTTGGCTATCCTGCCATGCTTGTAAATGAAAGCTATTAAAGGTTGAACGGCAAAGCTGTGGAACCCTTGAACCAAAGCTTTGATAGCCTTGATAGAGGCAACACGAATTCCACGGTCATTTCCTGTCCTCGTTTGAGCGAGCGGAACAACTGTAGCTATAGTGCTTGCCTGAGAGACAAACACTTTTTGCGTCGATTGATCGCTTCTTCCTGGTCTTCTATTATGTTGGTCGGTTACGTCGCCACCCGTTATAGAGACATTGTGCGCAGTTCTTACACTTCCAGAACCTTGCACACTTTGGGCGCTTATGCCTTCTATGGTTTTGACTGCCTTGGGTGCACTTTCCACACCTCTCACACCCCTTGCAGCTAAGCCATATCGGCTAGATCCGCTAATTTCAATTCCAATGTTGCCGACTCCGGATGTTCTTGGAGATCTAGCAACCGTGCTACCTTTATACGTGCCTAAGGCACGAGAACGAGTATTGCTTACTTCTATTGCAGCGGGCAGAGCTCGCGCTAACCTAATTTCTCTTCCAGCGTCCAAACCTCTGGCTTTTACTACGCCCGTTGATCTACGAACGCTGACTACAACTGCGCTATGCCTACTGCCTACTACCGCACCTGTTACGGCGCGAGAACCGGTATTGCCTACTTCTATACTACTACCTACTTCGCTTGTATCACCTCCGCTCACCGCGGTGGTGTCACTACTATTTACTGCATCATTGCCAACTACTGTACTGCCTACTACACTTCTTGCTACTTCACTACTTGTTCTACCTGTACTACCTACTGCCTCACTACCTTTACTACTTGCATTACCAACTTCACCTTCTTCTTTACTGCCAGTGGACGGAGCTCGCGCTAAGCCACTGTTCTTCATTCCAACAAAAACGGTACTATTTGCTGCAACTGCATTACTACCAACACCTTTACTATTTTCCCCTTTTCCTTCATTTCTTCTGTATGCTCGCTTGAGGAAAGCGAGTACAGATGCAGTAATACCGGGGCTTAATGTCCGTCTAGCAGCTCCTGTTCTTTCCAACGCACTCTCACTGCTAGTAAAGCCTTGCCTAAACTCTGCATTAGGCATCATAGTTGGTACTCTACCACTATCAAAAGCAAGTGTCGGAGCAACAATCGGTGGGGGCACGCCCCCATGCCCGGTGCCGCCCGGAGGCCCTGGAGGCGGTAAGGGCGGATTCGGATTAGGATTATTAGCCGGTGGCGCCGGCGGCGTATATGGCGGCGGCGGTACCTGTGCCTTTTCATTTGGCAAACCAGCCCGGGTCATGCTATTTTTCTTGGCCATAAATGCCTTCCTAGCCCTCAAACTTATAAAGCCAACCAATATGCTTGCCCCTAAAATCACAGGAATAAGAGGAATCGCGTGAAGGAAAGGAATCAAATGTTGCGCCGGTTGTACGGCTGCCGCCATGTGTGGATGTGCTATCATAGCGGCGTCTGCGCTATGGGATACTATTGCGCCCAGCCCAACCATGCTTAAGCCTCTCTTAAGGAGATTTCTCGCACGAGAAGCTAAAGAAGGCACTGCCCCTTGTTGGGGAACAATCTGTTGTCCAGGAACAATCTGCTGTTCAGGAACAATCTGCTGTTCAGGAACAATCTGCTGTTCAGGAACAATCTGCTGTTCAGGAACAATCTGCTGTTCAGGAACAATCTGCTGTTCAGGAACAGCCGGCGTTTCCGGCATCGACAAAGCGGCTTGAGACAAAGCGTGTACGTCGATAAAGGATTGGAATTCCTCCGGATGCCGTATGTCTATGCTCTTCTCACTAATATATTTATCGATCTTCATCAACAGAATCAGGCTGGCCCTTATGTTTTGCCCAAGTTGGTCAACGACTTGCAATCTCCAAGTATCAGGCATCCCCCCGAAATCAGAAAATTTAAATAAATCTCCGGGGGAGCTAAGCATCCCTCTTAATTTATTGATAACTTCCCATTGTCCCTGAATTTTATGCGCATTCTGATAGAGATATTCCAGATAATTCCTGACCTCTCCTTTGGTCACATAGGTCTCATGGCGTAAGAAGAAATCGACATCATACGCTGTCTCATCAATCTTAACAGGTTCATAATTGACATGGAAAACCGCGGCCATTTCCGGATTATTCATCAAATGCGCCAGTTCATCAACTGTCAGGTCCTCAAATCTATCTCCGGTTTGCTTACGGACAAGTTCCAACTTTTCTTGAGACCCATTGGCCCCGGCTAACGACATATACGGTAAAATTGACTCCTGTGTGTTGCCTTCTTCCTTCTTTATGGCCTCCAAATCTTTGACCTGCAAAACAAGTTGATCGGCATACTGTCTTGTCACCCCAGCCAATTGACCGAGGAGTTTCTTGCGCTCTCTGCCCTTAAAATCAAAAAGGCCAAAGGATGTCTTGGCCGCGATCGCCCAAAACACCTGGACAGAACGTGAATCCTGCAATTGCTTGACTTCAAAGCGTTCTAACGCAACGCGCTTCGCAACCATGTCCTTATACACAGTCGCCGCGCCTTCTTGAGTAAGTTTGCTCGATAGATAGCGGTACGCCGGATTATTCTTATCCACATTCAACTCATCGGCTATGGCAAGCGGTAGCAAATAAGGTGTCCGGTTTACAGTCAATTGCGTCTGAATCTCCCTTAACCTTCTCAGAGGATTTTGAAGATTATTGCTATCGCCGCCGCGCTGGGTCTGGGTCCAGGAATCCACGATAGCCGCCCAACGCAAAACATCTGCTAAATTAGTCTCATTAGCGTCGAATAATTGTAAAATGATGTCAAAAGCCCTTTGGTTGGCCGTTTCTTCAGCAGCCAAAGGAGCGGCCTCGATGAGAAGAGCCACTTGCTCTTGTTGTTGAGACGAAAGTCTTAAGAAAGCCTCCAGCGCCGCTAAGAACAAATAGCCTCTTTGCGTCAAACGATCAATGACAGGCGCTCCCTGATCGTCTTGCGTATATTCGACAAGGCCGTGTTCTTCTTTTCTCATCTCATCGAGTTGGGTCGTGGTCACACCTGTAAAGGCCTCCGGAATGTCTGCGGATTTGGGAGAATACCTGCGCGCGGCCCTTTCAGACCTGAGTATGGAGTCAGTTTTGGACTTAGAATCTCTGAAGAACGACGGGAAAAGCCCCGGGGCCAAACGGCCCAGGGCGTCATAGAGGCGGACATAATATTCCTTTAATTCGTTCGTATTGTCCAAAAGAATATCTTTTCTCTGGGGATCGCTTTGAACCGGATTACTAATCACCTGAGACAAAGTTTCCCTGACCCCGATTTCATCGCCGCTGATATCAATAGCCCCGCTTTCAACCTGACCGGTCATTTCTTCAGTCTGGCTTAAGGCATTGCGGGACGCCGTTTGCAAATCGTCAGTAATATTTATGCCTGAATTAAGCAGGTCATTGAAGATCTCTTTAACTGAAGTTAACGAGGCCACAAAAGCCGCTTTCAGGCGTTCCTGGGGCGATAACGCAAAGGGCGACAACTCTTCTATAAACAAGCTGTATCCGCCCGCGGTCATTTTGTCACGGATAGCTTGGATAGCTTCCTTGTTGCCGTCGGAAGATGCTTCATACCCTTTGAGCATATCCAGAATTTGCATGACCATATTATTATGAAGCGTATCGGCCATCACGTGATAGACCACCTGGTCGCGGTGTTTAATCTTGTTAAGCTCAACCCAACTTAACAAATGCTTCCGGCGTCCCTGAATCCATTTAGCTATATCTTCTGCTAAACTGCCCTTCATCAAATCACGCTCTTTGGCCAAACTTTCAATTTGGTCGGAGTATGCCTCCATCTTATTGGCGTCTTCATCATTCGTGTAAACAAAACGTTTGCCGTTGACGGTTTTCCCTATACGGTTGCGGCCCAGGGCTTGCTCCAAGACATCTTTAATCCAGAACACAGCGTCGGGCACATAATTATCCACATCTCCCTGGAAGTCTTTGGCCTGCGAGACGAAGGGCAAAGCCACCAGAACCCATTTACCATCGGCGAGATTTTGGCCTCCCTGCAAGAAATTGATTATATCGTCATTTTGCGGGTTAGTGCCGTCCAGCACAATGAATCGACGCAGACGTGCTGTATTCTTAAGTTCTTCTTTCATTTGCTCTACCGTGACATCGGGGGGTGCTACATAAATGCCATCCGGGTTCTTCTTCTGTTCTTCGGCTATCTTGTTTCTGAATTTCTCCAAGTTACCGCGTTTGATCATTTGTACCAAAGACCCAACAGCCCCCGGCCTCAAAGAGCCCATCACATCATTGATAACAGCGTCCATATTGGCAAATGAGTTGCCTTGAAGATCTTGGTTCTTCAGCACAACCTTGCCGCTTTCTAAATCAACCCTAAGATCATCCAGGTCTCCGATCCTCGCATACTCGAATCCGGGGAACATCATTTTCAAAACTTCCTCGGATGCTCCGGGCGTCGCGGTAAAGCCGTGAATACGCACACCCGCCAAAATACGCGCCAGGGCATATTGGTCAAGAGTCTGGCTTGAGATGTTCAGATTATCAATGTCTATCTTTGGATTTTTCGAATTTTTATTGTTGTCAATGGCAAAAGCCAACAGATAAGGCAAATTATTATAAATTCTATCCTGCGGCTCACCGGCTTCATTGACTGGCATGGGGACAAACTTATGCTCTTTATTTTTGTTAGAAACAGCTAAACGTTTACCGCCTTCAATCACATACAGCACCGTATTATAAAACGCCGTCCGGGTGATAGAATCATTGGCATCGATGTCAAAAGCCTGGTAGGTTGATTCAGGAATAGCCAAATGCCCTTCCATAGGCGCCTCTGGATCCGGGGAGTCGGTATAAAGCACGTAGAGCTTGCCTTTTTCATGTTTGCTCATACGGTCAAGGTAATCTTGGCGAGAACGTATAATTTCCAGGCCGGAGTTGTTGCCGGTATCCTTAGCTTCTTGGATGGCTTGTTCTACCTTGGGCAGAAATTCTTCTACCTTATCTCTCATCTGACTGGCAAAACTGTTTTTCTTCAAAGGACCGGAATTGGATACAACGAAATTATACAGGGCGACGAAATTCTGGATTTCGTCCACCACCGCTTCTTGCAAGCTGTCGACGGCCTTCCTCACGTCTGTTGCGTTTTGTTCGCTGGACATTGTGATAGTCAAAAAGCCGCGCTTCTCCGTAGATACGACTTTAATCACATTGGGGTCCTGCAAATAATCAATCATCTGGCGTTCAATCGCATTGATCAAATCGCTGTCCCCGTTTTCTTTGGCCTCTTCGCGTTGTTGTTCTAATGTTTCCAAATTCACCAGAGGTTGGGCAATATTTCTCTGTCCGTTGGTCAATAGGTTGACCACCAGGCTCACCAATTCTTGATGCATGACATTGGTTATATTTTGAGGCTGATCCACAAACTTATCCACGTCGCCTTTATCATTGACCATCCACAAGGTGTTTTGGCCCTGTGCCATAAGAACACCCGCCAAAATCGCCTGCGGAAGGGTCTTGCCCACGCCAGTACCCGCCGCAATCTGTTTATTGTTCAGATACGCTTCTTTGAACATCTCCCATTGCTTCTCAAACATATCTTCGCTAAACCTACCCACATCCGCAGAACGTCTAAGCATATCAAGGATGGGGGCCTTTAATTGATCAATCTGGCCCTCTGTGAACTTACCTGTTTCACTTCCCACCGCCACCATCGCAGAGTTTTCGCCTGTACTGTCATCCCCGAGCGCTCTCCCATTGTCACCCCCGAATGCTTCAATCGGGGGTCCAGACACATCTGATACAACCGTTCTCTCTGCCTCTGCATAGCGTGTGCCTTCCATGGCTAAAAGCAAACTAGCCGACACAACAGGCAAAGGCGTCGTAATAGGCTGTTCGCCGGGTTGCACGCCCACTCCATTCTCCGGAGGTTGCATCGCCTGAGGAGCGGCTTCTTCCGCGGGTGGATTGCCTTCTTGGGCACCTTGCGTCTCTTCAACAACACCCTTGCTCGACGCTTCCTTTATGATATCCTCTGCTTCCTGCTGTCCATACATAACGACCAGCATGGACTTAATAATCCCCATACGACGGGACACTTCTTTGTCGATCGCTTGTTTATCCGTGATTTCCTTGCCATCAGGGCCTATGGGGTTCGGGAATTGAATATTTTTAAGGATGTAACCAACGTTGGGACGCAACCGCTCCTTGGCCTGTTGTATCGCATCACTCTTTAATGCTTCGATGATCCTTGCTCCACCAGCATTAGTATCGTCCTTATCAACGTTGACAAACTCCCCCTCCGCTATTCCCAAGACCAACCTAATGCTCTCGTCGGTATTCCCTGTCAAATCAAACGAGCGGCCCAATAAAGCAAAATGAACAAACTGTAAAGCGTCATCCTTATTCGGATCCGAAGAGTTAGCTCCATTCTTATACCATTTACCTAAATTCTCCCAACGCCAATTGACCTGCGCAATATCATCCGCGTCTTTACCCGCTATCATCGACTTATCCACTTTAGCAATGACCCTGGATTCCGTCGCCACTGAAGAACCGACCTGCTCTTGTGCCTTTGCGAGCGCTTGTTGCAGTGTCATTGCGGGCCCTCTATCCTGTGTCATTGCGAGGAACCCGGAGGGTGACGAAGCAATCTTTTGATACCGAGCAACTAAACGGAGAATAATCTCTTCCCCGTTCCTTAAAGCAACACGACGAACAATATCTCCCTGGTTCTCAAAAGTACCGGTGCCTTGAGCGAATCGTTCAAAATAAATGTTAGGATTTTGTGCTTCATCTAAAAGAAAGGCTTTAATGCGGATTTCGACACTGGAAGCGGGGGGAACAACAACATTCTTCCGTTCAACCGGCGGCGCTGTCGCCATCACAGGAGCAGTCACTGCCTGAGGAACACCCGCCTCATTCTCAGACCCACGAGCCGCCATCTCCTTAGCCGGAGCAGCCACCCCCACAGGAGCAGTCTCCGTGAGCCGCTTTTCAGGCCCCTGTGTCATTGCGAGCCGCTTTTCAGGCCCCTGTGTCATTGCGAGCCGCTTTTCAGGCGAAGCAATCTCGTTTTTAACAGTCCCCTTACCCGCCAGCGCCTGAATATCCTCAAGTCTTTCAGCCTTTAACGAAAGGCCATTAGCCGCGCCATAGGCCCTCAAAACACTCAAAACATTTGCCAACCCATGGTCAGGATAATTCCTAGTTTCAATAGGCAGGGCTCCCGACAAAATCCCACCTATTTCTCTTGTAGACAACTCTTTAAAGGAAGGAACAAATACCTTGTAAAAATCTTGGGCGCTTTGCATGGAATCATCCGCATCAAATTCCTTGTCTTTAGGCGTCAGTTCAAACCCAGTGCCCGGAGGGACATACATGGGCCAATCCAGACGAGCAGCTAAATTCTTGACCACATCCATGGCCGCATCATGGGGATTCCTGAATTTCTTCCCTGCCTGTTGAACTACCCATTTTGCCGTAACAGGATCCGCATAGCCCATGGCCGTGGTATCTCCCACGATTTCAGCGCTATCAACAACCGACGAGCCTGGCGCCCATGCCGGCAAACCGTTAGGCCCGAGGATCGGCATTGGGTTTCTATTTATAATTCTATTTACAAGTAAACCATCAGGCCCATAGAGGATCGGCGTAGCGTTCCCTGCCTTAGGAGTAGAACCAATAAGAGGCACCTCGGCATTGTGGCTGCTTGCCGGATAATTAAGATTAAACCCATTGCGCTCGGCAATTTCAAACGCTGTCGGGAGCGGTTCAGCGGGCGCCGGCGCTACGGCCGCCGGGGCTTGCGCTGCCGGTATGCCGGTGTCGGTAAATGCATTAAACACATCCGCCGCGGGCGATCCTGGGTTAGGCTCAAAGACGGCCGCTGGCGCTACTGACGGTGGTGTTGGCGCCACCGGAACGGCTGGCGGTACAGCTACAGGCGTAGACACTGCTGCCGGTTTTGCTACGGCTGAAGGCACTGCTGTTAGTTTTGGCGCCGCAGGAGGAGCGTTTGGCCGACTGGAGTTAATTACATTCTGAAGAAGCGTATCTACATCAACTTTAGGACTGCCTTCTTCGAACCCAAGTACAACATTCTTTAATCCCAGCGCTTTAGCACGTTCCGCCGCGATTTGCATCAAGCTCTTTTCCAAACCCGCCCTTTGAACTTTTTCACTAACACCATAACTATGAATCCACAAATCCCCGTTAGGGTTTACACTAGAAATAATATACCCCTCCACCTCACCCTTAGAATTGACGATCACATGATTGAATGTTGAATCTTGATGTAAAACTTTTACAATGTCCCCCTTCGAGGTCTTCGCATGAATAGTTTTTTCATCGAGCGCGACGATCTGGTCAATGAGATTCGCATGAGCAGGATCCTGGGGATTTACCACTATAATTCTACGGCCGTCTGTTCTCTGACCATTTAACTCGACGATCCTCGTCTGCCAAGTTTGCCGTTGCTCTTGCGTAATTACTTTATCAGGGGATGAAGATAACTGTTGATAATAATGCGCATCAATCTTTTTCCATGCCCTATCATCGAGCTGCGCTTTTTGTATTTCCTCGTTTTTCGTTTTTTCAATAGTATTAAAAATGTTCCGTGTCTGCTGGACTGAAGCATCATCGATATTCCACCTTAAAGGATTTCCGCTTTGAACGCCTGCTGCTTTTTGAAGCTGCTCCAACGCGCCCCTAAATTCTTCCGATGTCACTTTGTCCGTCATCTGATCTGCAATTGTATCCGCCGCCTTCCAAGCTGCTTTGTTAAAAGGCGCCTTTTGAGCCACCAAACGCTGCAACATAATACGTGGGGCTAAATTCTCAAAAGACTTTTGAGATTTTTCAAGAGTAGTTACAAGCCATTGAAGAATTGCCAGATTGTTTTGTTCACGAATATTTTTAGGAATATGGATCCCTAGCGTTACTTTATCCGGGCCAGCGGTAAATGAAAGATAAACCTGCTCTCGATTGCTTGTCAAAGGAATACTAACATTGCTATCATTTGTCCGACTTGCCTCATCCCGCTTCGTGCGAAGAGACGGAAGAACTGCGTTAAAAGAAAATTCTGAACGATGAGCGAAATCCATCATGCGGTCAAACATAAGCGCTATGGTGCCTGCCTGGGTTTTAGCTTCATCTATATCGCCGCTGTCATACGCTTCCTGCATAAAATGCATTTTGCCCTTAAACGTTTCCGGGGGAAGAGCTTTTCTGGCTTCTTTAAGGAAATTTTTAAATTCATCTCTTTCCTTACTCCCCTGTTCTCCAAACATGTTGGCAATATATTCATCCAGGATTGGCTCGTTGTGGGAATCAAATTTAAGTCCATACACTTCAAAATAATGCGCGATACTCTCTTCAACAGAGTATTCTCCATGATAAATACTCTCCATAAAACTTCCAATGGTCGTATGGGAGGTATCGTTATAAACTCGCAGTTGAGAATTGACCCCTGGCCTGCCCTCATGGACCAATTTTTTCATATACTCATGTACTAACTCATGCAGGAACACCGCGCCTTCACTGGGATTGATAATCCCGCTAATCAGAGAAAACCCTAACCCTGACCCTAATTGGAAATGGGTCCCTGTGGACTGCGCGGCAGTACCCGCATCCTCAAAAGCTGGATTTATAACTACTTTTTTGCTGCTTCCGTCCTCTCTTTTAAATTGTGCCTCTATAAACTTAACCTGTTTAACCAAGAAATTGTCTTTTTCTGGGTCAGTGACTTTAAATTGAAATCCGTACGACACGGCACCGTGTGTAACAACCTCATAGTTTTTGTCAAAACCAACAACTTCTGCCGTTACCCCAGAGGAAGCATAGTTTTTATTAAACTCCGCCACAAGAGCCGCCGCCTCTTGACGATCCGCCCCTGCGGTGGCCACAGCTCGCTGATAAATATGCTTTAATGCATTGACTCTTTGATACTCCTCCCCAATGGCTTTGTCCATTTCGTCTTTCTTCACCTTGATCTTCTGGCCCTCCACGACGGCGTCTTTAATGACCCCGAGGTCCCGCAGTCTGGTCGCTGTAGGATCATTCCAATTAAGCGTGTAGAAGCCATCCTTCCCTGCCATATACACCGTGTCACAAAAGAACCGGCCATTAGCTTCAAACTGCCCGTTGTGCATATAGCCGACCCGTCCTGCCTCACGATCAATGGCGTTATACCCAAGGTCCTTAGGAGAGTTAGTAAGAATCAATGTCCCCCGCTCGTCGCTGCCCAAAGTCCTTTCTTCATAACCTATCCAGCGATCGGTTTTGGTTTTCATTGTCCCGTCTGTATCCGTGTAATAATGGGTGGCTTTAAACTCTGCTATCTCCTCTTTTATTTTACCTCCCGCGCCTACATCATAGACACGGCCATCCAAAACAGCCGCGCCGCGTCCGATCACATTAATGACTCTCTTGTTCTTGCTCCCGTCAATACTGACGATCACCTTGTCGCCCTTCTTAAAACCTCCGTTAACTAAAAGAAGCGGGGCTTCGTTGGCTACTTCGGCCCTTTTAATCCTCACCGTACCTTTCTCATCAACATTCAGCGTGAGCTTCAAATTAAGATTTGTACGGCGCAAGTCCGCGGTCTCCACCTGTTCGCGAACAATAGTGGAAAACTTTCTCTCTTTCTCCTCACCAAGTTTAAACAAGACCCCTTCAAAAAGCACGGCTTTAGTTTTATCCTCATTATCCTTAATCGCAACGTATTTATACCCTTCAACCGTTGTATGAGCCTCCACCTTGGTGCCGAACTCTTGCCCTTCAATAGCAAGAAGTTTACTGGCCGTCCCCCCTTGATCATATTTATACACGTAGGTTAGTGATTTGATTTCCTTATTAAACGGCACTTGAGCCTCAACCTTCCAAACATCGTTGCCATCTTTACCTTGAGCCTTTACGCCTCTGAGCCACGTGTTAACCGTTAAAGGCGAGTCCGGTAACTGAACAGGATTAATCGTATTGCCTCTGATTAAGATCGTAACCTCTTGGCCTGCGAGCTTTTTATCATCATCAGAAAGTTCCTTGATGACACCATTTCTAAGTCCACCCAACTGATCCATCACCTTATCAATTTTAAACACGCGGGCGGTATCTCCCAAAACTTTATGGTGCACCATGAATTCCCCTGCGTTCAGATAAACCTTGCCATACTGGTCACGAATACCGGTACCATTCTTTAAGGCAACAGTGCCTAACAGACGTTCGCCCTTATCCGTCTGTGCTGTATAAAGCTGATAACCGGAACCATTGACCCCATAATAGATCTTTGCATACCCATCCACATCCTTATATTCCTCAACCATCCTGTGGGTAAGATCATTCTCCATTTTTTCCAATTTCTCGCTAATTTGTGCGCGGTTAGGCTCCTTAACAACCGCCAAGCTCTGGGTCAATGCTTGCACACGCTCCTGGTGCTCAAGGTGTGCCATAAATTGGTCCACCATCACTCGACGTTCCGATTCAGAAACATCAGGGTCATTGGCGGCGGCTCTCAACAATTCCGCTTGATAATCAGACAAACGACTGTCATGTTCAGCCTCATCAGCGTTGACAAATTGCTTATACTCCATGCCCTGAGCACGATAGATTTTAAGAGCTGAGGATTTATCCAAAATTTTCTTAAGGACATTGCCCTCTTCTCCTCCTTGGGCTATCCCCTCTTTAATTTTCGCCTCATTGACCTTTAAACGGTCCTCTTTTCCTGAAACTGGAATTAATTGAATGTATCCTTTCTTTGCCAATGCCTCGATCGTAGTTGTATTCCCGATGATCTGCTCTACATCTGCTCTTAAAATGCTCCTTATATCTGCTCTCAAATTATCGGCGCGCGCGATAGCCTGCGCATGCCCATACGAAGAGCGCATGTTAAAATCGTAATGCCATATCTGCGCCCTGTTTAAATCAGGGTTGGCGCCGCTTTCCCCAGCGGAAATCACAATGACTTTTTGGCCCTGATGTTCCAGGATCTTCTTTTCTATCGTATCTGTGAAGTCTTCCGGCCTGGCCTCAATGATGACAACGGCATGTCCAAATTCTTTTTCCAGCGCCTTGGCCGTTTCGGCACGGCTTTCTGCCGTGGCCATGTTCAAAAGCAACACGCGGGCCATACGAGGATCCGTCGCTACCTTATCGTACCAGTACTTGCTCTCTTCTATCGCCTTATCGCTATCCCTGCCTGTAAAAAGGACCAATGGACGATCCTTGAACATGTCCTTAGTCATCACCTCCCCATATTGTTCATGCTTAACCCCCTTAAGATCAAAAATAGCACTGGCCACTTCTGCCGTACCGGTATAACCAATAAGCGCCGGGAAAAGGCTCATTAACTCCAAGGCCGTAATCTGAGTATGGAGATTGCGTTCTGTTAAACGGATATATTCTGCTTCGCTGACTTTTGTACTTGGCTCGGCCTCCCCATCATGCATAGCAACAATCATTTTCATATAAGCATTAAGCCCGGAATGATCCGTATAAACACGATCACGGTCTTCGACACCGTTTCTGACGCGCTCGATTGTGACCAAAGCATATTTCCCATCCGTGTCTTCGAACCTAAATGAGTCCTGCCGAATCTCATTAGCCCAGACCTGAGCCACAGCATTGGCAAAATCCTCAATATGCGCCAGGAACGCCTCTCTGGCCACCGGATCATTATTTAGGCGATCGCTATCGGTGAATCGTTCTTTTAAAAGAGTCAAAATCTGCTTGCCTTTTCCAACCTCGGCCTTGACAAGTTTGGTACCATCTATGATGTCAAACGTGGAGCGCCTGCCCATTTCTGCGCCGGATCCCCCAAAACGATTAATCAAATCTGCCCTCGCTTGCCTACGAATTGCTTCTTCTTTTAATTGTCCGTCTAGTTTTTTAAAATCTGGGTATGCGTTGTCATGATCCATCTCATACTTAATACTCTCTATCCGCATATTGAGCAGCTCCTTTGAGATACCCGCAAATGCGTCGACCGCCGCTCTTTCTCTGGCGCGCAGGGCGCGGCCCTCTACGCCAAGTTTCAGAAGAATATCGGCCTGAGACATCTTAGTAGAAGTGATCATCGGCACCGATAACGCCAGTTCATGGATCTCATCAGCCAGGATAATACAGCCATCAAAAGGATTTTTCCCCTTCCATGCCCCTTCTTTAGATTCAAGTCCAAGCTCAAACATTTCTTTATAGGACATGACCGTAATCTTTCCCTTCTCAAATCCCTGACGCATCCGAACAGCGTCTCTATTATACCTGACCGTACCATCCGGTGCTTTGTCCACCAACGCAGTGGGTTTACCGATTATTACCGCAACCCCTTTTTCTTTAGCATATTCATTAAACATGGGGGCCACAATTTTTTCCATTTCTGTTTTTCCGGCGCTCATGGCTAAAGACATAATCTTCGCGTTGAGGACCCTCTCCTCAAGAATATTCTCCAATGTCCTTGTCTTTTGCCCCCTATTGGCAGCCACTAAATCCGTCATCTTTAGAAATGAATCAATCAGCGATTTCAGATAATTCTCCTGATAATCCTCTAGTTTAGGTGTTTTAAATTTCTCCTTGACAGCCTCTCGGGCTTTTTCGAACATTTTCTCCGTTCTATCATGCGGCTCCGATGCCTCCGTGTCCGTGGCTACATGCGCCCAAACAGTTTTGATAAAAGATTGCTCTCTGTTTTTATCTACAATTGAAGTGGTAAAAAGGTCGTGATCACTACTTAGCAATTGCCGTCTAAGCTCATCAAAAATGGCCTTTGCGGTGACTGGGCCTGACGACTTGGCTGCCTCTTCCGGTCCGACAGCAGAAATTTCAGCAATTTTATCGGTTGACCGGGCGATATCCGGAATAAGAAATTCACCGATTGAAGATAAGCGCTTTAATGCTTCTATAGATACCCTCACGCTCCTTGTTTCTACTTCTTTTGCTCCTGCTGCAGTTGCCTCTTCCACGCTTGGACCTTTTTCGGATAAAGATAAAAATTCATGTGCCTTTTGGGTGTCCTCCCTGGTCACGTGCTTATTGGGATCATTAGGGTTATCTACAATTCTCTTATCTCTGATTTTTATGGCCTCTTTGACTTCGTCTATTTCATGTCCCTTCAACCTATCTGTTGTCACAATCCTTGTTATCGTCTTTTGTCCGTCCACTGGATTAGTCTCAATATATCCTCTCGATTCAGCATGCTTCATATTCCCATCCGTATAAACATAGATGATATGAGTAGCTTTCTTGGTTAACTCTTTAAATTTGTCCGCATAGTTCTGTATCGCTTTTTCGTCAGCATTGAGTGGCAACGTTAAAGGATCTCCTATTCTTTCCCCTTTTTCGTCCAAGAAATGGACTTCGGGGTTACTCCTTCCATAGGCAACTAACTCCATGATATGATTATCCACTTTGCTTATATAGGAGGTCTTCCCTTCATAAGTTTCTGCCAGCTTCTGCGCACGCTCCATCCATGGTACCAGATCTTTTGCATCCAAGGCGCCTTGAGCGATGTTAATTAATTCCCGAATGCGTGCCAAGGCAGCTATGTTGAGGTCGCTGAGATTTTTAGTGATCTTATCAAGTTTTGTTTCCTTTAATTCCTTCAAAACCTGCCGAAGCTCCTCTTTTGCGTCCTTAGTCAATTCTCCATTTGCCTCAACCTTTCCATTTAAAGCTGTTAATATTTTAAGATGCGTAGCATAAATATCCTCATACACTCGATAGGTATCCGCAAAATGCGTGTCCTTGCCAAACCCTTCTGTCTCACTCTCAATCTTATCCACTATTGCTTTGTACAATTTGGCTCGTTCTTCTGCAAGTTTCAGTTGAGTTTGGGTCCTCAACTTCTCGGGTGAGATTCCTGGCTCTTTTGCCTCAATATCTGCCACAATTTCCGATCTTCTTCTGGTTTCAAGCGTCTGCAAGTCTCCAGTCTCCTTTTCTACGAGAATTGTTGTCGCCCATTCCCCTGCCGCTGTCCGAATAGCTATGGGCAAGGTGCTGTTCTTACCCATCTCCCTCAATTTGTCTAGTGCTGCTTTTTTTGCTTGTTCAGCGTTTGCTCTTTCCTTTCCAGCCTTTGCTCCCCATTTCTCTTTCTCCGTAGGGTCAGTAGCCTTTTCTGCCTTCTGGGTGGCTTTCTCTGCTTCTGCCGCATGATATTGTCCCTTGCGATACATCATTTTCCGGATCAATATCTCAACCTCATCCGCTCTCTCTGCCCCAGTAGTGGCCTTTACGCTTTGCATGGCCGTTATCCGTTGCTCATAACCCTCTTCACTTTGAGTCGTATCTCTTTCAGGCTTATTGGCTAACATCTCTTCTCTCGCTTCAGTCAATGCGTCATCAAAATACCTTCCAACTGTATACCCACCAAGTCCTCTATCGAGCACTCCCTTCTTACCAAGGGCCCCCTTCGCATCTGTCTCGACCACACCGCTTTCAACAGCCCTATCAGCAGCCAACCGTAACAATAATTTTTGCGCATCCTCGGAGGCCATTGAAAGATGCTCTCCAATGCCCTCAAGCAATGTTAGACTCGCTTTTTGCAGTTTTTCTTTCAGTCTGGTTTCTTCTTCTTTATTTTTTTCGGATGATCCATTTTTTCCTCTAAAATTATTTAGCTCTGTATACGCAGAAGTCCAGGCATCCATCTCCCTGTTATGCTTAGTGAGATGAATATAAAATTCTGTTTCTCGTTTTTGCTCTGTGAGTTTTTTTACAATTTCTTCTCCTGGGCGTCTCTGGATGTAATCATTAATCTCGGCTAACCCCCAATAAAGATGATTCATGAGCTGCGCTCGAGTGACCGTTTTTTTCAATGCCTCAAGAGCCTTTTTATGGTTTTCCAACGCAGGGGTGATCTCTGCTAAAAATTTCCCCCCTTGCCCTTCTCCTTTTAATTTTGTCAACTCTTGCTTCGCCTGATCAATCTGTTCGCTAGTTGCCTTTGCCTCTTTCCCTTGCGCAGTTAAATCTGCCAATAATTTTTCATCGGTATACTCACCTTTGCTTCTAGATGATAATGGCTTTACAAATTCCCTAACAATGTTTTCAATTTTTGTTTTAATCTCTTTCCCCTTGTCCTCAGAAATATCCGCAGGGATCAACTTTGCTATTAAAAGGTCCGCTATCCTTTTCGCTTCAACCCTTGCTATCGCCCTTTTTACCAGTCCAATGTCTTCAATACTTGCAGTGCCTTCTAACATTTTCTTAAGCGCTTTAATATCGTCCATTTTCTTAAGCGCTTTAATATCGTCCTGGAGTGCTTTAATTTTGCTACTAAGACCTTTAACCGTGCTTTCTTGAGAATCTTTCTGTTCTTGACTTGCACGAACACTTTGAATTCCCTTAATGTGCTCTTCATTCAGTCCACTAATGGCATCTGTTATCCTTTTTTGTAATTCCGGAGATTTTTCAAAGAACCCTTTTAAACCGTTGTGTACTTCTTGTCTTAATTGATCTACACTGATATCCCGAGGGTGTCCACTTTCCCCGCCCCGGAAGTAGTTCTTAACAATTACCTCGGCAACCTTTCCGATTTGCGCTCTGATTGCATGGTTTGAGCTAAGATCACCAAGACCTAATTGTCTTACTAATTCTTCATGAATAGCGTCAATAAGAGCTTGAGGATGTTCCATCCTAGAAGTATCATGCTCTCCCACGGCTGTCTGGACAGCCCCACTATTCCAATCAACCCCTTCTCTGACTTGCGGGTTTCCATTCGCATCTGTAACAATAATAGGTTCGGCCTGTGCTTGAAGTCTGTCCTTCTCTTGTGAAAGGTTGTCTCTAACAGCACTGATAAGGCTTTTATATGTAACAGTTGGAATGCTTTTAAGTACAGCCAGCGTCGTGGCAACTTCATTTTTAGCTTCCAGCGCCTCGGCCATGGTACGCGCAATCCCCTCTCTGTGCCCTGGCGTTGTGAGAACATCTTCCATGACTGCTTTATTGCCAAGCTTGAGAAAATTCAGCGCACTATCATAGTCGTGGTCTTTTATTGCCTCAAAGGCGAACCCATTCATCATCTCTCCTGGCCGCGGGCTTCTGGTAGGGATCAAAAATATCGAAATAAACGCCAGTTGTTGCGGGATTTTGGACATCTCCTGCCTTATGGCAGCGGTTCTATCTTTCGCGTCCAATTGATGATTCGCAATCTTCGCGTCCACATCAGCAATGGCTGTATTCTGTATATTGTGCCATTCAGTTGGTTCGAAATATCTTATCCCCGCTTCTGTCAAAGCCTGACTTCCGGAGAGCACGGCGATCGTACCCAGCATCCCTGTCCTGTGATACGCTTCGGAGGCCTTGGCCACCAAACCCTCCGAGGATTCAAGCGGTTTGGTGAAAACAGGCATTAACGGCCCGAGCCTGTACCCATTAGCAAGATTCTCTTGCATGGTGTTCAAAAATCCTCGGGACGATGTGTCAAAACCAAACAATGCGTCCTTGCGAGCCTGTGTCAAATCTCCGCCATTAAAAATAGTTTTTATCACAGTGTCTGTTGGCACCTGTACCATTTTCCATGCCGGCATCATAGCCGCAAAATCAAGCGCGGTAACAATAGACATTTTGACAGCCATTTCCGGTCTAGTGCTATAAGCCATAAGGCTCGGGACAGCGCCCTCTTTAGACCACCACTCCATGGCCGGCCGCGCTATGGCCAATAAGCTTAACAAAGCGCCTGCTTTAGCCCCATATCTGGCATAATCTATCCATTCATGTCCCGCTTGACCCCTTTGAGGATCAATGTAATAATCCAATGTGCCTACTCCGGCACCAACACCCGCCCCCAGTGCGATTCTACCTGCCGTGCGCACTGTGGCCACATTTTCAAAATATTTGGAATACGAAAACCCGTTGCCACCAGCAGCTGCTGCTTTAATGGCATCTCTATAATCATGAGTAAATGGATCTATAAAAATCTGTTGCGCTGCTTCTTTAACTTGTTGCGAACCATTTTTTACTCTTTGCCATACGCTGAAAGCCGGCTTATCCTCGGCGAATGAAACAGACGCCTTCCCGCAGGTCCCCAGCGGACAAGAGCTGGCTAGCTGCTTCTCTCCCGCAGCTTGAAGACCCCTCCCTGCCTTCTTTGCCGCAGCAGCCTTAACAACCTCCTCTGCCGCTGCTTTGTCTTGTTCGACTAACACAGGGGATCTCTCGGTGAGTCCCAATATACTCCCTGGAATACGCCTCTCTTCAAACGCCCGCTGTGTCTCTTTTTCAGCGGCCGCCCTAACACCCGCTTCCTTCTCCACTCCCTCTGCGGTTGCATTTAACGGGGATTTACCAAAAGCTATTTTATTGGCCCACTTCACTGAAGAAGCTGTTATCATCCCGACACCAAGACCAATCCCAGCATCTACAAGAACCCCTTTGTATCCTGAAAGATCTCCATAATTTTCCGTTCCCAATGCTCTTGATGCCTCTCCACTAACTATGCTTGAAACAGTATATGTGCCTACGTTATACCCTTTATTGCCTACTCCTTTGTCAAACCATTGTACATCGAACCTCCCTTCTAAGAGGTGTTCTAAAGCAGCGCCCAAAGCACCTACTCCTCCGCCAACCAAAATGTTCAACCATGCGTCACCGGTCTTAAGATACCCCCAACCAAGGCCCCCCTTACCCTTCTCTACCGAATCTCTATTGCTCATTATGTAACCACGAATCCCGCCAACCGTGGCACCGCCTAAAGTCAGTGCTGCATATTTAGCCAACCGAGACCCCAGCTTATCGGCAACCCATTGCCCCCCCAACCCAAATGCTCCCAACGCCGCTCCTGACACGAAACCATTGAGAGGATTAAAATTCCCCCCATTTTCTTTAAATTTCCCGGTTTCTGCATCTGTAAAATCCCATCCTATAAAACTTCTTCCTGAAAGTTTCCAGGCCCCCGTTCCGGCATCGGTATGATTTCTAATATTTTCTTCGTACAACACATTATTGATTAACGCCATCGAATCTCCAAACCCGATTCCCGAACGAAGGACTTTCCCTCCTGCCGAAACAGCAGAATTCCATATCCCTATCTGTTTTCCGGCCATTAATGTTTTCAATCTTCCTTCCGCCGCAGTACGTGCATCAGTTGCGGTCCCTACCTTGGCCCTAGCTTCCGCGATGGCTTCCTCCGAGGATGTAGATTCAGTCGTGAGTTTGGTTAAATCCTCGCTGGCTGTGGCTGCGGCCTTTTGGGTTGCGACTACCGCCTCTCTTGCTTCGCTTAATTGCATAGCCTCCCCTGCTTCAAATGCACCACCTATCACTCCCCCTCCAAACACAATGGCACCCAGCGCCTCATTTTGTTGTGTAGTTAGCCAATTATGATTAATCAAAAGCGATCCACCGTTAGCCAATCCCAAGGCGCCTACCGTATGCATCAAAGGATTAATAAACATATAATGAAGAGCAAGCGCTCCTCTTGCAGATAGCGCTGCGTCAATTGCTGACGTAGCTTCTATAGAACCACCTCTCGCAGCTATCATCGCTGCTCTATATCCTGATGCTTCCGATCCAAGAATAGCTGTTTTCCACCACGGATTTATTCGCGAACTCTCAGCTACACTTTTAGTGATGTAATTAGTCAGCGGCTCCGCCAGCTTACCCGCGACCCCCAAGCCCGCCATCCCTACATTTAATGCGCCCCCCATTTTATACCCTTCTTTAGCCCCCACAAGGGCGTCTTGCCAATCCCCGCCCCGCACGAGTGTTGTCCCGGCATTAACGGCCGCCCATGTTATAGGACTTTTTGTAACGACTCCTACTACCCTCCCAATCTTTGCAAGATTAGCAAGTCTCTCTGCCCTAACTGCCATATTTGCCGCCTTAAGAACTTCTTCTGCATCCTTTACCTTAGCCGCTGCAGCAATGGCATCTTCTCCTGCTGCTGCTTTTTCAGCAACTTGAGCTGCCTTCAAAAGCCTTTTTGCCTCAGCCACTTTAGCTAGAAGAGCTGCTCCTTGTTCGCCCTTAGCCCCCACGGCTACGGCGTCACCGGCCTCTCCTACTCCGATCGTATCTAATAATTGCCAAAGCAGAATTCCTACCGTCAGCACCGAAGGATGACTCACGTCCAATTCCCGTGCAGTGGACATGCGTATGCCGAACGTATCCACAAGGTACTGAGAAAATGGCGTAGATGCTAACTCGTTGCCCCCACCAATGCCACAGCCAAGTCCCCAATTGCATTTAAATTTTTCATATCCCCCAACCCTATACTCATCCATCTCGTTAGGACCTACAAAAACATCATTACGAGTACCAAAGAAGTTCGGTTCTGTCTGTAAATATGTGCTATCTCTGAATAATTTCCCCGTCTCCGGATTATACAACAAGTCCCGACGTACTGAGGATGGGTCGTCATTCCTGTACTGTTCCACCAGCACCTGTTTGCCTGTTTGGGGATTGAAAAAGATACTTGGTCCCTCGTTGTAATGCCAACCAACAACGCCTTTATCATCTGCAAATTGCCTGGCAATAGCTTCAGTGTGCCCCTTATCATTAATTTCAAATATCTCATCGCCAATCATCAGATGCTTGCTGCCTTTCTCAAAGTCCACATTCGATAAAAGAACCCTGTTGTTATCTGTTGGATCAACCAAAACGCCTTCTCTAACTTCCAGATTTTTGACATCTTTCGAAATCTTCGAAAGCCTATCAATTGTCGTAAATGTATATCCCCCTGTTTTTGGATCTATAACAAAAGCCCTGCCCGCCTGTTCGTTTGTCACATCCCGCGTTGTTCGTCCTGCAGAAGCATCGTTCTCAAAATATTCTCTGCTAAAGGAATACGTCCATATTCCGTTTTTGCCCAATGATAAATTAATATCTGACACGTTAAGGGGTCTTGTGCCGATTTGGCTGACGGTCGGCCCTCCCCACCAATGCTGTACCACTCTACCAACAGTAACCTGCTCGTTTTTATTCTCCTCGACCACCTTGGCTTTCATCGCCAACTGCTCTATATCTGTAGCCTGCATATCCAACCGATGATCCACCTCCTGAAAGGCAACAGATGAGCCTGCGTTCCCCCAAACAGAATTCGAAGAAAGTTGTAAGGTTACGGCGCCTAGTTTGCTTCTATCGCTGTTGCTGTTGTGCCAGTAAAGAGGGCCCCAATGCCACGGTTCTTTCCCTTCCTTATAAGAAAAGCTCAGATTCCCTTGATTATCAAATACCGCTGTGCCGCCAGCTTGTAATGTCAACGGACCTGCGCCCTCTTCATTGGCAAGCACATAGTTTCTGTCCGTTATTACCTTTTCATCGGCATAATTAGCCTCCACTGTCCCCGTTAAGCCGTAATTATTAAGAGTAATGGACAAATTTTGTTGGTCCGCAACCCCGTTCTTTATATTAACTGGTTTCTTGCCATCCGTATCTAAGTTAGGTTGCCAGAACCTATCCCAACCTATCGAGAACCTTTGCGCTCCTGTATCAGGTCGTATAATTAACGACCCGTCTGCACTATGCCACCCATTGAGCCTATTTAGGGCGGTGTGAATATCTTGTTGCGAAATCCCATGCTCCTTGGCTATCTCTTCTAAAGACTTCGTCTGTCCGGGTGCAGCTTGTTCGTTGAAGCTACCCTCCGCCTTTGCCACATAATCTATTATCCACTGTTCATCTGGCGTCAATCCTTTGCCATTCTTCGCCGCAATGGCTGTGTACTCTTTTGAGTTTTCAATGGCCTGAAGCGTGTAGCCCAGGGCCTTTTCTGCACTAAGCTTTTGGGATCCTTGCCCCAGCGCTATCGCCTGTTTTAAATCAACTATCTCTATCTTCCCATGATAGGCTATGTCATTATCCAGATACGGACTGTTAATCGTAAAATGATGCTCCTTGCTTGTTCCGTTCGGATTTTTATCAAGCGAAGTGGTGACTACATTATTCGCCGCAATCGCTTTTGCGATATACGAGCTAAACTTCCCGCCTTCCTTTACTGTTGTAAACTCGACATCGTTGACATTGTACACTTGGATATCCTTGTCCCCTGAGACCGCTATAGTAAATGGGTCAAGTCCCCTGTAGATTAATCTCCCCTTATTCTCCTCTGGGGTGTCCGGTCTTCCATAGTGTCCTGAAACCTGATTAAAATTCCAATCTTCCCCGTTTTTCGCATACGCGCCGATGAAATCCACTAGTCCATTCTGATGGTCATAATGAAGTATTGATCCTTTCCCTGCCCAAGTAATCCCTGCAATGTCTGTATCTCCCCAATAACCTACCGTCTCCCCATTGGCGTCACTGCCTCTGTGGTCCCGTACAGCCGTTGCGACGTTGTTATAATTAGAGGATATCAACGCGTCCTGGAAATTGGCGGTATGGTATGCGTCGTTACGCACATATCTTTTGGGAACTGCTTGGCCCCAGTCCTTTGTATTAGGGGGGGGCGCTTGCTTAGCGCACCCTGCAGCGGCACCATCTACGCAAGCTTGAATCTCCTGCCAGCTGGCCCGAGCCACGCTTTGGGTGTGGTTTGTAGCCCAACCAGCCTTCAATGCTTCTTGTTCCGCTTGTCCCCGTATCTGATTCTCTGTAGGAAGCTCACCTGCCGGACCCTGTAAATTCGGTGCCTCTGCCAAGTTCCGCATCTTTATTTTTCCGTTATCTACCGTTAACTGCGAAAAAGAACGCGGTTTATTGGGGCCTTCCAACATTGATAGTACTTCATGGTTCGCCGCAATCGCGTCTGTCACATAAGAGGTATACTGCGTTTTTCCTGGGGTCCCCTCGCCTACTGTTGTCATTGCTATTCTCTTTAAATTAAACTGCAGAAAATCGCTCGGATTGCTTGCCATCCATTTCATCCCTTGCGGGTTTTGAAAGATGAAACTTCCTTTATTATTCTTGGTGTAATCGCCTGACACTATTATCTTGCTCCCATCGGCACTTCTTGTCGCATACCCTGTGAAATCCGGACTGCCATATTTATCATAGTTCTGCAGCGTCCCTGCGCCGGCATAAGCGGGATAAGCGTCGCCGCCGATATAGGTATTTCCCTCATACCATACCCGCTTATTGCGTAAATCCCGAACGGCGCTGGCAGATACCCCGTAATTATTGCCGAAACTTAAAATTAAATCCTGGGTATCGGCTATCCCGTATTTATCTACCACGTCTCCTCCATGTGCCGCGCCGTGTTCCATGCCTTTAGGCGGCGTTGTATATCCTTCATATAGAGTTTCTTGCTGATTATTGGCGGGAGCCGGCGGAGTAAGGCTGGCAATCTTAAAAAGAAGTCCAGCTGTGGCAGCGTACTTCCCTCCAGGTAAGTCATCACGACTTGGACCCGAAACCTTTGATAAAGCCTTCATGACGCTTTCAGAAAGAAGCCCGGATACGCCCTCAAAAATCTTACTCTTAGAAAAAGCTTGACCAACCGGGCTAATAAGAAAATTGTTTATTTCGTCCAGCGATTTGGTGTAATAAGCCTTATCCCCTGTCGCATTCACAAGCATGGTTCGTAATTGATCCATCACTGCACCGTTAAAAAGATGTGCGCTTAATTCTTCCGCTGAATTTAGACCGCTCTCCTGACTGTTCAGATAATTAATAACGCTTGCATTAATTCCTGTCAGCTGATTTTTGATCCAGGCAGACATCTCTTTTGCGGTCCACTCCTGTCCATTGTCTTGTATCCCGAATGCCTTAAGCGTACGTTGAATCTCTGCCCTTCGACTGTCAAGGGTCATATAATCAACAAGCTTTGAGAATTCAGCATTTATCTTCCAATCTTTTTTATGGAACGGGTTGAACTGCTTGTCCTGGTCCCTAGCCCAATCAGTTACTTGGTCAAGGGTCATATACTTCTCATTATTCGGCATACCTAATGCCACATACTCTTTTCTTATTTGGGCCCACAACTCCGGCAACCCTTGCAGGTCTGAATCGCTAAGAGATTTACCTATTTCCTCTAATTCAGTATTAGCCCACTTATTCATTTGTTTCAAGGTCACATGGTCCTTATCATCCGGCATCCCTTGTTTCACATACTTATCTCTTAATGGCTTAAGAAAGAATTGCGCTTCCTGCTTTAAATACGGGTCGTCAGAACCCTCCGCTTGCGCAACCATGTCTCCCAGGCTCGCAGTCATGGCCTTGTCCCCCATTATTCCTTTTAGCCCAATTCTAAAATGCTCTACAGCCGCCTCTTGCAGTTGAGTCCTGGCAGCGGCGTTTCCAGACTCAGTGGGGAGCTCGTGGTTATTCTCCGCCTCTCGAGCTGCAAAGGCTCCAGAAATTTTATCCATAAGATCCGCCAGGGGCGCAGTCTGCCAATCTTTCAGACCGAAACGTCGCGCTACCTCTCGTATTGACTTTGTTGCCACATGCTCGAGCTTGGCTACATGCGTGCGGGCCCAATCGACAATCTCCTCTTCTGTCGCCGTCTTCCATGTCACCGTCTTCCCTTTCGTCGTCTGCCATTTATCCGCCCCAGCTTTATGGACCCACTCCCTCAATCCAGTCAAGCGATCGGGACCGGACATGTTAGCCGCAAAATTCAGCGCGTTTCTTAAATTCTTAATATCTATGTCGCCCTTCTCTAATCTAAGCAGTCGGCTGTCCGGAGCCTCTTTATAAGAGAATGCGGAGGGGCCACGGGCGAAATTCAGATGATTCTCCGCCGCTATGGCTTGGGTCGTATAGTTGTTATACTTCCCGTCCTCACCTTTCACGGTTGTAAAAACTTTGCTCTGCATCAACAGGGTAGCTATGGCATTAAAGTTGTTGATCCCCTGTAAGTAGTTTTTCAACACTGCCCGGCCGGTATTGAGAGGTTCGTCTTTCTTGGATAAACCATACTGCCCTTCGACCATCCACTTACCTTGTTTATTAAGCACAAGCCGCGTTATAAGATCCAAGGCGCTGTCTTTATTAAAATGGAAGATCGTCTTGTTATTGCCTGTTCCAAGCGTCGCTATAGATCCCGCTGAATCCCTTTCCACCACGGTCGGCACCGCGTAAACTATGCTTTCATTCCTTAAATCCCGGCTCGAATTGGCCGTGGTCCCATAATTTTCCCCGAAATCCAAGATTAAATTTTGTCTATCTGCGAACCCCTTGGCATCAACATGACTGCAGCCCGCGCTGTCGCAATTATCCTTGGATGTCAGGTGGGTATCTGTAGGTATTCGTTTTTCCTGTGCATCTTTTTGCGCTTCTTCCGCTTTTTCTTTCTTTTGCTCTTCCGGGCTTAAAGGATGCGCCTTTACAAACGCGCTGAGATATGCATCAAGGTGCCAATTTTTAGCCGTATTAACAGCGTCCTGATACTTGTGCGTCCCGTCACCCGCGGCTGCATCCTGGGCTTGGGCCCGCTTTAACGCCTTGTCATAAAGCGGCCTTTCATCATCCGATGTCAGCATGGCCATAGCTACCTGGTTTTTCGCCTCTCCTAATCCATGAATAAGTATTTTCCCGTCCTCCACTTTAAGGGCATCAAAATTCTTAGTCCCATAAGAGAAATCCATTTTCTGATTGGCCGCTTGGGCGTCCGTCGTATAGTCAACAAGCCGGCCGCTCTCATCCCTCGCGGTCGTAAATGTTCTAGAATTCAGATGAATGGTGCCTATATCGTTATAGTTGTCTGCGTCTACGGCAATATTCTCATAGCGCGCATGGCCTCTGTTGATACTATTGGCCGCTGTCTGTTTGCTATAATCCCCGTCCACCAAACCGCCTTTTTCAAAGCCTACAGCCTTTAGCTCGCCCTGCCCGCCAAAATAGAGTATAGTATGAGGCGTCACAACTCTTAACACCCCCACAGACCCTGCTGAATCCCTGGCAACCACGGCATTGTCGCCTCCATACACGATTCTTTCAAAAGCTAAATCCCTGCTCGCATTGGCTGTGGCCCCATAATTTTCCCCAAAATCCAAGATTAAGTTTTGTCTATCTGCAAACCCATTGGCATAAACATGACTAAATGATGCCGTCGACGTATTGCCTTCGGTACCTTCTAATTGTTCCGGTTCTTTTACCAATTGTTCTGTTGTTACCTGCCCTCCTGCCGCTGGCTTGGGCTGAGCCAAAAGCGTGTCCATCTCCTTATTCACCATGCCCATCTCGTCAAGATTGCCGGACTGTATAATGTGTCCAATTTGAACTATGTACGGCGGCGGTTCATTGGTCTTCCCGGATAAATCATGAGTTACCCTATCAAAAGCAGCGGTCGTTATCCCTGTCTTCGAATTTGAATTTGCCACATCCGTAGCCATCGCTGACATTACGCGTCCCTGAAGTTCGTCATAGCCTTTTTCCGTCATCGTCCCCTTATCCAACTTCTCAGCGCTCTCTCGCATCTTAGCCTCAAGCGGGGCTTTAGCAGACTCATAAAGCTCTAAAAGAGGGCTTACTTTCGCAATAACATCCCAAACTGTCTTTTCGTCAGAATTAGCCGCTTTTGCAATTTTTTTGATCGCGGCATCTGTGAAATGGCTCTCAGGATTGATATCTATTTTCTTTGAAGTATCATCCCTCTTGAGCAGCTGTTCTGTGATCAATCCTTTCACAATACTTTGTTGTGTGCCGGAGAGGCCATCCAAAAGCTTTGTTTCCGCAATCCCGCTGCCATCATCCTCTGCCGCGGCATTTATTAACTTTAAAATATCCGCTCTCTTTTCATTACCCGTGGCACCTAACACAATTCTTCCAATGGTCATCGCTTTAGTTAAATTGCTAAGCCCCTCAAAATCTACTGCTTCCCCCTGCTTTTTACCTGCTTGCCCATCAATGAAATCCAGATATATTTTCTGCTCATTCTCATTCAAACCCGAAGATTCAACCGCATTTCTTGCCTGATTGATACGCTGAAATCTTGCTTGTGGCGTCATGCTTTCTTGGGCTAGTTCACCTCTCGCGTCCCTTAGTCCCATAACAAGTACGCGCCCATTCTCCAGTTTAAGTCCATCAAAAGCCCCTGATCCATACGCGAAATTCACATTTCTATCCGCCGCTACGGCTTGGGTCGTAAAATTGCGGTACACCTCTTTACCGTCTTGCCCCTTCTCGCCCACTGTCGTAAACGTATGCTTATCCATCAGGATCAGGCCCGAATCATTTAAATTGGTTGTCCCCATTAAGAAATTAGAATCAGTCACACTGCCGCTATTTTCAGGAACGTAGTTCTGGGTCAGGATCTTAAAAATTACTTCTCTGTCTTGAGGCTTTATATCAGGCAGATTCAGTTGAGAAGCATCGGTAAGGTTACGGAAGGTATCCGTAATTTTGTTGTCAGAATTAACGTAGCCATTAGCTTGCAAGGCTTTCATGACCTTGTCAACATTAAGCGCTAGCTCAGGGTGATTAAAATCATTAAGGAAGGTGGCCAATTCTGATCCCCCGATAGTCGCACCTTCTTGGTCTTGCAGCTTGCCTGAGCTCTGCAACCCATATTTACCTTCCCAGGTGCCGTTGTCTTTTACAAATCCTATAAGATCCAGATTCCCTACCTGATCAAAATGGAGGGTCGTGCCGGCTTTGCCAACGTTGCGCGCATCGCCAAATGCGCCCATAGCCACTAATCCATTATTTTGTAAAAAGGTTACTGTGTCGTCGCTGTAATCTCTTTCCGCTGTGCCATTAAAATTACCCGCGAGCGTTAACTTTACATTTTGCACATCAGCTATCCCGCTTGCATCTACGATGTGCCTGTTAGCCGTTTGGCCTTCTTTCGCGTTTAGTTGGTCAACTACAGCCTGTTGTGCCGGCGTTTCTGGCGGCGCTGTGGGATTGCCCGCTTGATCATAAGAAAGATTAAGAAGGGTATGTCCAGATCGCAATTGGTTTATGACATTCGGGTTCGCTCCCAGACTTCCTAGTGGCTGAATTGACATTGGCATTGGCAAGGAGTTGATAGAGGCAACCGCCTCGTTGAAAGCAGCAATCACCTTATTGTATTCATAAACCTGCTGGAAATAAGAAAGTTCCTCTTTATTGTTGTTCTCTATCTGCGCCCTAACAGCACTATCAATCTCCTTGGTGCTTTTTGCAGCCAGTTCCTTTTCTTTTTCCGGAGTCTGACACATCCCCACCTTGCATGCCAGAGCCATAAGATTACCGCGTAGACTTGCGTCTTGACTGCTCGCACCTATAATATTATCCGTTCTTTCTAACCCCAGAATCTCCAATTTATTGCCCTCTTCCTTTTTGCCCTTATCCACCGGAAGAATAGCAACTTGAGCGAAATCCTTCCCTTGAATCTTTTCTTTCCCATCAACTAAAACGAGTCCTACCCCTTGAAGGCTACCTGGAACTGGTGTTCCTTTTTCAAATTCGATCCTGTCAAGACCCAGGATGACGTTTTGCTTTGCATAGTTGCTTAAATTTACATACGCCAGGTCGCCATTTAATCCTTGATAATAGGAAACAGGATGCTTGTCGCCTGTCGCACTTTCAACGAATCCATTGTTGTCGATGACAAATTCCTGCCCATTGTGCGCGTTGTACGAAACAAACTCACCTGTAAAATTATCTTTCCCTTTGCCTTTACTTTGGAAGCTGCCATCCTTTGCTCTATATATAGATGAAAGGTACGGGGTGAATTTAAAATCATTACCAGCTGTATGTGTCCCCAGGAAACTGGGCTGGATAGAAAGAGTGCTTTGATCGGCGCTGGATATGATATTGGATATATCGGCTATGTGCGCCATATTGCTTGTTACAATGTTTCTAAACCAGTCCCCCTCTTTGCTTGTCTCAAATTTATCCGGGCTAACGTTCCTATTATTGTCCCCGCCTTTACCGCTATCCTTATCGCCGGCGTTCTCGCTGCTTCTCTTGCTAATAGACTTATCCACAAAACTGGCTAATTCAGGAGTAAACCTGTAGGACGTCCCCTTAACAGCGCTGACATGAGCGTTCGCTTCTCCATTGCTATCCACATTGATATCGACGCTGACTGGCGCGACTTCAAGGTGTGCCGTTTTTAGAATGTCGTAAATTTTTTGTTCTTTGCCAGCAGACATGTTGGACAAGTCCATATCGGAAGCATTGGCCAATTGAAGAAATTTAGTCTGGACCTCTCCCTTCGCATCAATATACCCTTTGTTGAGTAATTCTTGAAAGACGCGCTGGCTAAGTTTGCCCGTTATCGCGTAGCTTGTAATATACTTAGCTGTTTGCTTGGCCGGATTCAAGGTTGAATCCAGCTCAAATGCTCCATTGTTTTTATCGCCTTCCATCCCCGAATACAACAGATAGCCCGTGGCGAAATCGCCGACAGCCATATTCACCCCGTTGTACGCCGCGTTTTTCATGATGGCCGAAGTTATTCCCAAATAAGTTGCCGGACGATCATCCGTGCTCAAGGCGCTGAACGTGCCGTTGCCGTTGCCTTGTAAACCGGCACCATCAAAGTACTTTTCCGGACCAAACAAAGAAATCGTCTGATTGTCAGCGCCGGGAATCCATTTTGAAGAAATCGTATCACCAAAATAAGCCCTAAATTTACCAGTGAAGTTGTTGTCCCCCACCGGTCCTTTGTAAGTATAGCCATTCCCCATCGCAGCCATAAGATCCACCGGCTGCGACAAAACATATTCGAGATGTTGACCGGTTAATTCTTTGTGGTCAACCTTAATGCCCGTTGTATCCGTGGAAAGAAGACCAAAGCCATGACCAAGATTATTAAGCCCGAACAATGCGTTGCCAGTAGATACGCCGCCGGCAGTTCCACCGCCGCCGCTTCCGGGCAACAGAGCTATTGCAGTGCCTGCGCCTGTCAGCCCCAAAGTTTCCTGTCCGTTAACAAGACGCATCTCGGCGCCGGTGATGGTCACGGTTTGGTTAGGCTGATTCACCTGATTTTCCACAACCTTCTGTGCTGTTGTAGCTTTCTCTATAGCCGCCTTACCTGCAGGGGTTGCTTCTAACGCCGCCACATAAGCATTGGTAGCCTTCTCTATATCATCTTTGCTGGCGTTTTTGTCTAAAACATGAATAGCAGCAGCCATAGCCAGCGTATCTGCCTGTTCTTCAGTTCCGCCTTTGCTCTTAACATTGTCATATATAGCCGTATAGGCAGCAACACCCTCCAGTAGGTCTTGATACCTGGCGTTAGGGAGTAACTGACTACCCATTGCTTCTATAGCATTTTTTATGTCTTCAGCAGGGAGTAACTGACTACCCATTGCTTCTATAGCATTTTTTATGTCTTCAGCACTGGCCTTACTGGATAACTTAGCAATATAAGCCGCCTTGCCCGCAACAGCAGCTGCATTGAGACGATCTCTTTCATGCGCATAGCCTGTTATAACTTTGCCCTCGGCGATGTAAAACCCTTTCCCCGGCAATAACTGAAGCGTGGCGCCACCGTTCACGGAATCAGAAACGATCGCCGAAAAACCGGAAACCACACCATTAGCCTTTTCGAAAACTTTGGTTTGGCCATCGGAACCAACCACCTTGGTCTTAGGCGACTTGAACCTGGTTTTCATCGAAACAAAACCCTCTAGGGGAGCATTGGAAGGTGTCCCGTCGTCACCGACTCGCAATACTTTGCCACCATTCTCCATAACGTTCCCAAGAACCGTATTTAAAGCAGCACTGGCTGTGTTGAACTTAGCTATGTCCGTTTTTATATCCTGCTTCAGTCTTTCTTTCGTGTCAGCGTCAACTTTACCCGCGTTATCATACTTGTCAACTGCCGTATTAACTGCCTCCAGTGCTGTACCAGCTGCATTCGTTGCATTTTGTAGTTTTTGAATTTCTGAAAGACTGCCGACTACCTGAAAGAGAGGCTTCCCCCTGGAATCCATAATAGTTTCCACCACCTGAAGACCATTAAAGGCCGCGGTCACAGCATCCTGCTTCTGCTGTTTAACTTCTGTGCTAGCTTGGGAGTCATTCTGCGCTTGATTGGAGGCCGTTATTACGTTTTGTAGAGCGCTAACTTGCGCCGGAGTCAGAGGCCCTAATACCTTAGCGAGAGGCTTCCCAGTAGTGGGATCCATAATAGGTGTCGCCACCTGAACGCCCTTATAGGCCGCGTCATAAGCAGCAACAGCCTGCTTCTGCTGACCCTTAAGGGCATCATAAGCAGCCTGCTTCTGCTGTTTAACTTCTGGTGTTGCGTTGGGGTCGGCATTTGTTTGATTTAAGTCCGTTGCAGCTTTGTCGACGGCGGCATTTATTTGATTTAAGTTATTTATTGTGTCTGCTAGAGCTTTAACTTTGTCCGGAGTCCCGACTACCGTCACAGTACTCGCGTTCACACCAGGATTCATAGTTGAAGCTGGCCCCTGACCTGACGGGCCAGTGGCTGACGTAGGGGCATTAGATGGCGTGACATTAACTGCCGCGGCACCTGGAACAATCCTGTCAGTAGTGTTTTGCTGAGTGGGTGTGGGCACACCAGCAGGAGCTACTGCCCCTGCGACAGAATCTGGCTTCGAAGCTGGCGTCGGAGCTGGCGTGGTAGTAGGTAGCGTGACCGTTGCCACCTTGAGATTGTTATTGCCGAACCCAGCTGCATTAGCCTTTATTGCTTTGCCGTCCTCACCAACAAAATGTATATCGAATATTTTATCCATCGGACCGATGCCCAGATAGACTTTTCCACTACTGTCGGTTCGAGTTGCAAACTGGTAATCATGCAATCCCAAGCCTAACAAGAAATTTCTCAGTCCAGATTTTATAAATTTATTATCAGGGTGGGCCTCTTTGCTTTTCTCCGTATCCATAATGCCATCTTGCCCTACTACTACTGCATTACGATCCTCATCATACTTATAATATATTCTATGTTGCTTGCCATCTGTATCCTTCTGAACATCCGAATAGTCATAATCACGCACTTTAATCATCGCATCCGCTATCTTAAACAGCGGCTCCCCAGCTAAATTAATCATACCGGTGAGCGCGGCATCTTGCAATTGGCCGTTAAGGTAGCCGGGGTTCATGATACCCGGCGCGGCCAAACTGCGCGATTCAAGCTGCGAGACGATAAATTGATCAAATAACATGTCTGCGGAAACAGGCTTGGTGACTGTCCCGGCCGTAATCAACCCGCCGATCGTGCGCCCTGCCGGACCATAGACCGCATGATTGTTCTCTTGCATCACAGTCCACTGATTCTCAGCAGCAACGGCAGAATCGGCGGTAAAGCCGTACATTTGGTCCTGAATATCGGAATAATTTACAAAGTTGCTGACTCCGCCAGCATTAGCCGTAGCCCAGGACGTGGTTTGCCCAAATCCGCCAAGCAAAGATGCCCCGCCTACCCCACCCAGAAACCCCGGAATCACTGCAGGGGTGGGAATGCTTGAGTTGGGTACCTGCACTATGCTTCCATCTGGTCTGGTCATGGATGAGTAGGTGGTGTCTGGCGATATATTAAACAGTGCAGCAATAAATCTCGTCGACCATGTTGAATTAGCGGCGCCTGGTGCCGGTGAAGTGCCCGATGAGGCATTGCCCGCGAGTTTATTAAGGGCTTCAGGAAGTTTGGGGAACGTCGCAAAAAGACTGGCCGTCAAAACACTGGAAGCCACCATGGTCACTGCTTGGAATTCGGCTTGACTTTGACTGTAATCATACGCATACGCGGGATTGATTTGAGCTTCTTTTTGGTCGTATCTGCCGATAATGCTGTTTTCCGCAAAACCCATACCAAATCCGAAAAGGGCTTTGACGACCTGATACGACATGGATTGTGATTGTCCCGGGTTGATCTCATTGCTGACAAACGTGGACGCAATCATGTTAGCGCCCATACCCAAAGCATTGGAAAGATTATCTTCGGGTTGGACGCCGGCCTTCAAGGCGGCAAGCCTCACCAAACCACTGGCTACCTGACCGGCAATATTAGGAAGGCTGTCATGTAGCGTCTGTGCTACGAGCCACCCCAAACTCACTGAGCTGTTAGGACTGCTCCCCGTCCCCGGCTGTGGTGTTGTTGAAACCCCGGATAAGGGTAGAGATTGAATATCCTGCAATTTAAGTGTTGCATTTAACTGCACAGGTTCGAGGGGTATTTGTTCAGGGGTTGCTGTAACAGTTATGGTTTCATTGGGTACTTCTACTTCATAAACATTTCCCGATTGATCTGTTAACTGGTTAAGTGTAAACGAAGGGGCGACGACATTAGTTGCATTTATGGCGCCGGATACTGCGCCAGATACTATCCCAGCTGCAGCTCCAGTATCCGGCGGAGCTGGCGTAACAACAGGAGCTGACACGACCGCTGGAGCGGCAGGAGTTGACACGTCCGCTGGCGGCGGTGTTATTGGTGTAGGGGTCTCCGGATTATTAGGCGTTGCAGGTGCCGCTGCGTTATTTTTTGGTTGAGCGAAAAACTGGCCAACGTTTATCCCTGCGCTATCCAAAGACGCAATCCCTACGTCGACGGCAAGCTGCGCGCCAAGGGTAGATGCTATCCCTCCAGCGACTTGCTCGAGGATCTGATTGGTGCCGCTGCATTGCGCATCAGAATCGGGATTGGGCGGACAAAACGCATTGTCAATGACCTTGGTGATTTCAAATTCCACAAAACCCTTCAGATAGCCTAATACAAGACCGGTGGCAAATGCCTCTATAGCCCTGGTCATGGCTGAAGTCCCTGCGGCGCTAATTGCTGACGAGCCGGCAGTACTTGCCGCAGACCCAAATAAACCATGAATGGCGTTATTAAGAGGGCTGAAGATTTTATTAATAAAATTAGCTATAGATTGAAAAAAGCCTGCTATCCCTCCTGTGGCCGCGGGCATCGCGTCGCTTACTACCTGTGCGCCTGCTGCCGCTGCCGCTGCTGCAGTTCCACCCCCATCTATTACGGTTCCTGCCGCATTGCCTGCTGCTGTTGCGGTTGCTGCAGTTGCCCCTGCCATCATTGCGCCATACGCTGCGGAATAGGCCGCAGCATAAACCGCATTAAAGGCCTGTACGCCTAATTGAAGTGCGGTATCAAAGCTCACACCTTCCACCAGGGCTCGTGCTATTGCTTGTCCCATTGCTTGCGTTCCTGCTTGCGTTGCTACTTGCGTTGCTCCTTGCTGTGCGGCAGACGTAGCCGCCCCCACGCTAACCCCCATCGTTATAGCCATCGTCAACGCTGTGCCCAAAATAAATGCTTCCTTCTGGCTACAGGCACCCTTCATGACACAGATAGTTCCCAGCTTATTCATCAGAGCGCCTAATTGCAGAGAAAAATTAACTAATGGCAAAGTCATCTTCAGGGCCTTAGCGATACTTGCAAGCGTTCGCACCAGCTGACTCGCATCTTTCAATTTACCCAAATTAGCTGCACTGCCCAGCCCACCAAGAAACAACATTGCCACTGCTATGACCACTTGTAAGAAAAACGATCCCCAGCCCATAATCCCGGGTAGGGATTTGGAAAGGTCGCGGTATTTGTCGCCCCAGACGAAGGCTTGCAGAGAGGCGGGGACGAGTTGGTATGAGATTCCGGCTTTCGCCGGAATGACATTAGATTGATCGGGAATGACATTAGAGGCATTGGGGATAACGGCAAAGACGTAGCCGTCGGCATTATTGAGGAAGTCCTGTTGGTCGACTATGCGCGGATAATCCAGGTCGGTATAATAAACTTTTCCGCCTGCCGCTTTTTGTACTGTGACAAAATGTTCGTTCTTGAAATGCGCAATGAACGGGGTTTTTAGATTCAACGTATCTTCGGGCGATAATTTTAAAGCTTCGTAATTAAGCCCCAGGGCTTTGGCGGTTTTATTAATGGCAAAAAATGTCGTTTTTAATTTCGGTTCGCCGATTTTGATGATGTCTGCCATGATATCTACAGACAGGGTCATGACTGAAATTTCGGACAAAGAACGCTTAATGCCATTGGCTTCTAAGACTTCCTTAAGGGCATATACCCCGCAATTCAATATATTCAGATTGGGGGTGTTTAGCCATTGGGTGATTTGCTTGATTTTGTCCGCGCTGAAGGTGGTTTTGGTGTCGATTTCAAGAGAGCGGGTGCGCGTAGAATCTAAATTTAATTCCAACCGGAGCTTGGGTTTGTTTTCAATTTGTTTGAGTAAATATTCCACGCTTCCCGCCACTTGGGGAGCGGATTTCATTGCCGGCATGCCTGCTTCCGGCATGGTGTACATGGTGGGCAAACTCTTGTAAAGCACGGCCGGATTATAGCCAAAGGCCCAGCTAATCTGGTCCGGGATAAAGGTGGATAAAACCACTATGGCAATGACCTTCATCCACTGATTAAAACGGCTGACAAAGGGGCGTGAATCTGCTGCGGGAATTTGAGGGGTAACAACCACAGGATCCACAGCCGTTTCCTGGGCTGTGGAAAAATTTTGAGCTTCGGCTACAACTTCAGATTGATTGTTTAAGTTTTCGCTCATGTGATTTTTGGTTGTTTAATAATTAAATTGGCGTCGACAATTGGAGTATAACATAGTATATAGAAAATGCAAATTTTCTAAATTTATTTTTAGCGCGTATCCCGTTAAATACCAATTAGTTGCACTCTTAATGAAAAAATAATTTGAATTTTAAAAAAAGTTTTTCAAGAAAACGGTACCTTTGGGACATTTTGGCATAATATAGATAAAATTTTGAATTCTTTGACTTTATAAATTAAAGTTATTAGAAACTAATTTTTATGGGTAGTCTTAACAGAAAGGCTGGAGAATATCAAAAAGAAGAAATTATGACACCGCAACAGAATGGAAATTAATGTAGATTGGACATTAAATAAAATTATAAACTTATAGATTGGACATTAGTTTCAGAATGGAAATTAATATTTACACCTCCACCAACCGCCCTGAGACATATTTGTGCAAAAGACTACTGACAAACGTCTGGTACGGCAAGCCTTCCAGTGTGGCTCTTTTCTGCAGACCATGGAGATCATAAGATGAAATACGAATGTTCAGCCGCGCATCCTTTTTCATCATCTGTTTGGCGGCCTCTTGATATTTACGCAACTCCGCTCTATTGGTCACGGCCTTCCACTCACCGTGCTCAATGGAGCGCAACAAATTCTGTTCTTCTTTATTCAATTTCATAGCCGTCCTCCCGTTCTCTCGAATAATCCCGCGTTAACTTGCGGCTCGGGATAATAGTCTTTAAAAAATACTTGTCGTCGTCCTCAACAAATGGAACGGCGTATACATATCCGTCAATGCTTATCACAAAAATTTGCTGGTGCGGATACTTTGCGCTGTTGGGATGATCCAGTCTCGCTAAAAGATCCCCGCAATTGATATGATAAATGATTTCCTCGAACGAAATGCCCCTGTTGCGTTTCAACAATTCATTTTTCTCCTCATCCCAGGCAAATGCTTTCATGGTTTAAGTATACAACAATGTGTGCATTATGGCAACCATTTTAAAATTACCTGCCCAGCCCTTTAAGCGGGTTATTTTGGAAGAAATCCAAAAATACGGGGCCGGCGACTAAAATGGCCACTACCGGAAAGATGAAGAACAACAGCGGCACCAGCATTTTCAACGGGGCTTTTAGCGCCATGGCCTCCCCACGCCTGTAGCGGGCCTCGCGCATGTCTTCAGAAAGAATGTTCAGGGCCTCAATAACAGAGGTCCCCATGCGGTCCGCCTGGATCAGGGTGCGGGCAAAAGTGGACAAATCAGGCATCTCGTATTTTTTGGCTAAATCCCTCAACGCATCCCGCCGGGGCTTGCCCACCTTGATTTCCTGCATCATATTATTTAATTCCTCGATGATCGGCGAAGGCTTTGATTTTTCCACCACATACTTGAGCGCCATCATAAAATCCAGCCCTGCGTTGACGCACAGCCCTAAAAGATCCACCGTGTCGGGCAAATTCCTTAAAATAGACCCCTTGATTTTCCTGATCCTGGCCTTTAGCCACATTTCCGGGAACATATAGCCGGCTGCGAAGCTCATCAAAAACCAAAAAAGGAAAAGATCGCTGCTGGCATTGAACTTAACCACCAATAGCAAAAAGAACACGATCAGGATTTCTTTAATCAAAAAAAACTCTTCTACTGTCAATGAGGATTTGGCCATCCCCAGATCTTTGAAGGCGCGCCGCCCTGCGGGAGAAGCGGCCAAGGGAATATTAATAATCGCCAGCTTGGCCAGCAAAGAAAAAATAACCTGTAACGGGCCCTTTTTTCTATCGATCTTAGACATCGGAAGGGCAAGACCGTCTAAAGGCTCCATATTTAATTGCAGCTTCGGACGGCTATCCATCCCTATCGGCATTAATCCCAACACCAGGGCGAACCCGGCAAAGAATGCGAATAATAACGCTAATAACATTGTTAAACTCCCCCTAACCCCCTCTTTATGTTAAAGAGGGGGAAATTAATATTTACTCGTCCTTGAAGGTGGATATTTTTATAATGCTCCCTGCCCCCAGAATCCACAAGACAAAACAAATCATCAAAAGCTGCTGGCCCTTGGGCGTATGCAGCAAGGTGTCAAAAAAATGCGGATTGGTGCCCGAAACCCCCAAAAAGAAAAACACCGGCAAGCCGGTCATGACAACGGCCTGGATTTTCCCCTGAATGGTCAGGGTCTGCAAATTTTTTTCTACCTTTTTGCGTTCGCGCATGGAGCTGATAATGCGGGAAAAAATAACCGGTAAGTTGCCACCTGTCTCTCGTGCCAGCAAAATGGCCGTTACCATCTGCTGCATGGCCGCAGAAGGCATGCGCCTGTATAGGCGGTTGAGCGATTCGTCTAAAGAAACCCCCATTTTATTTTCCCCTAAAACCACGCTAAATTCACCCTTGGCGGGGTCCGACATTTCATCGACGACCGACTCAAACGCCTGCACCAGACTTAGCCCCCCGCGAAAAGAGCTGGACATAATCATCAGGCAATCCATGAGCTGGTCGTTAAATTTTTGCTTGCGCGCGGCCAGAAGCCGGCCTACATAGATGCGGGGCAACACCGCCCCCAACACTAAACCGACGATCACGCCGATGGCCTTCTTCCCCTCAGGGAAAAAAAGCAGTCCTGCGAGGGACATCCCCACCGGACTCAAAATAGTCCATTGATACATTTTCTTAATGTCTTCTTCCTTCATGTACGAGTCGATCTTGCCAACGACGGATTGCGCCTGGTTTTGGCTGATCTGGCGGCCCCGAGCCACCATAATCGGCACAACCGTGTAACTTAAAACAGCTACACAGATAAAAATCAAGAAAAAAGATAATATTAACATAATGAATGAGATTCCCGCTTGCCCTTATGGATTCCCGCTTTCGCGGGAATGACAATGGTGGAGGCGGGAATGCCAATATGACGACGGGAATGACCGCGTTTATTAACTAGGGCCAGTCGCGGTCACTTGGTCGCAGGCGCTTCCTGTATTGATGCACCCATTAATAATAAGTTCTTCGCAACTGGCGTCCCCGCTGCCGCAAGGAGGATTACTTCCGGCGACTCCCTGCTCAAAACAATTGCGATCATACCACCGGTTGGAGGTCTCTTCAAAGGCGCATTGAACGCTCTTGGGAAGATCATACTGACGGCCAAAAGCAGAGCTTTGTCCGGCTTGCCCCCACATGCCGTAAATCCCGCGCTGAATATAACTCCTTAGCACCAGGAACGCTCCTATTATAATAACAAGTAAAATTGTATATTCAATTATAGAAAATGCTTTTTTGTTCAACACTTTCATGATGATGCCCCCTACGAGCTGTTTGTGTCCCCCATCAAGTCATTCATCTGCGAGGTGGAGCTTGGGCAGGGTTCAAAAAATATGGTATAATTCGCACTGTTGTCTCCCGACTGAGGAGAAACCTTGGTCTTTGGATCAATCGCATTAAGCTGGTCGGTGGCCACATAGGCCGCGCATGCATGGCTTTCTATGCCAGTTTTCAACAGACTATTCACAAATGAAAGACATTGGTTATACGCCCCTGAGAACGTCCGTGCGTAGCCGTCTACGACGCCGGCATTGGGGCCGCTGCCTTCATCATTTAACATAAAAGCACTGCCCAAAGCGCTCGCATCCGGTACCGATATCTGCCCATTCGTCCCTGGAATAGATGAATAATTAGACAAGGCCGTAAACATTTGGTTAGTCAAACCAAACCCCGTCCCGCTACTCGTTGAATTCGGCAACGCTTGCAACCCACTAAAGCATCCATGATCGGCAAACACATTTGAGCCGGAAATAGCAACCGCTGGTGTTTTGGGATTCTGAAACGAAAACTGCCACAAAGGAAGCTGATTGGGGAAAGTGATGGAGCTGCTATGGTCCTGGTCCCATCGCTGGACTTTGACGTACACATACGCATCGCGGTCTCGCAGATCGTAATTACGCAAACAAACAACACCCAGTCCCCACATCGGACACTTAAGAGCCGTTTTAATCCACGGCAAGGTTGAAGATATATTTGACGATACCGGGCTGACTGGCGTATTACACAAACTTCCAGTGCTGCCACAGCGGCCTGGTGAATACACTGTGGCTTTGACCGCATGCGCGCACCCTGTTTTATTGCCGTTGCTGTCCTTGCATCCTCCGCCACCCATCGGCGGTTTCTCCACCCACCCATAGATGACAGCGTTGGGCAATGCTGCTCCTGTGGCGTTTGAACTCAAACGCGCCGCCATCAGATTGGCCGCCGGGCCGTTTAAAAATGCTTTCAGCGCGAGCTCTGCGGGGCCGATAATAGTTAGCATTTGTTTGGCCCCACCGTCAACACCCGATAAAAATGAAGAACGCAGCGTAAATTTCGGTTGCGCATCAGTAGCCAGGGTAAGGCTGTCATTCACCCAGTTCGCAAAACTACCTGCTTGAGTGGGATCACAATCCTGGCTCTGAAATGAAGTTGTTATTGTGTTGTCCGAACATATCTCGCACGAATCACAGTGCGTGCAGGCGCCGACAGGCGGAGGCAAGCATGGGTGGAGCTGTGAACACTCGAGAGGGACCGGAGTACATGAAGAGACGCCTATGACATGACAATTACACTCGTGAATTCCCATAGGGTTAAGATAAGTACAATTATTTGCAGTTATAGTAACCGTTGTTGTTCCTTGCCCCTGGACTGTGGTACTGTTTGTAGATAGCACAGATTGGGAAGTGTCAATACATAAGACGTGTGGTGGACATGGGTTTAATGAGCGGGGGCAATTTTGACCGTTACAGGGTGTTGGGGTCCCATTGGAGCTTGGAGTGAATGGATGATTAGGCGATACCTCGTCCAGAGAACGGCCCAGATGCACAGGTAAACACGCGGACATGTATGTTTTGTCTGATATTGGCACATAGCACCCGTTGAGTCCGGAGGATGATCCTGATTCATCACTTTGGTTCTGCGCCAACTCGTTAAGACAGTTTTGATAGGCAACGGGGGCGACGCTTGCATTATAATCCAAACAGGCAATGACATGGTCTATGTCCCCCCAATTTCCACGCCCGCCGTGGGCGGCAATATAGTTATCTTCATCCGTTGGAATTGGGCTGCCATTGACGACGGTGAACAGGCTGGGATCACCGTGAGGAGGGAGACACCAAGGCGAACCTTGCGTATAGTCTGCCTCCAACCAGTCTGTAAGCACGGCGCCCCATTGGCTGAACAAGTCAAAGCCTGTGCAGGGATTATAAATACCTAACAACCGGCCGTCTGCGCCGTCATTGCAGGTCAACAAGCTGTTCGCATAAGAGGACCAGCTGCCGCTATTACTGCAAGTCGTGCCGCACGCGGGCGCTATCCACTCGGCCACCTGCGGGTACCAGGTACTAAAAGTACTCGTCAATGTCCCTACATCCTTACTAAGGAAAACATTGGCAAATTTTACAAAATCCGACAGAATATGCTCAGTTTCGTCCAGCCTATCCAAGGTGGTCCCTGAAAGCGTAGTCGCACTCGCATCAGGAGCGGAAGAAGTCCCCGTCAGCTCGCAGGTCCCATCCGGAAGGGTCAAGGAGCTCCCATTATACGGCCATGTGGCTGAACAATACTGATTATCACCTTGTATCCACTGAGGAGGATTATTAAACACTCCGAAACTTGCATCCAGGGCAGGATTGGCAATATTCCCCACTCTGTCTATCACCTTAGTAAAGTGGGACAAATCAGCAACATTATCAGAAAGATTGCCGACACAACACGTTGGCCCCGCACAAGGCGGGAGGGTTGATACGCACTCCCCGTTCCCGCTCGTCAAGCCTAATTGGCACAAATCCGGAAAAGCCGTAACATACGGATTCGCTAATGAAATCGGCGGAGGAAGCGAGGCTTTGGAAGAAGTACACCAGTGCGCCTGCTCTGAATAATCCCCAGCAGCCGTAATCTTATCCACCTCCGGACTATCATGGGCCATTATCCAGAAAAACGGAAACACGCCGTTGGGAAAAATCCCCTCGGGCGTCCAGTTAGGCGTGTATGCGGGGGGTGTGGGTGTAGGCGGTCCGATAGAAAATCCACCGTTAGAAAGGGTCTTTTGCACATCCCTGCCGAACTGCTGCAAAAATGATGTCCCCGTCGCATAATTCTGATACGCAGAATCATAAATATACGGATACGCACCGCATGAATTGCCATCTTTGCATAGGCCATTAGAACACACGCTGAAGTCATCGCAGGTATAGGGATTATTTGTTACGCATTCCCCAGGAGTCGAAGGGACGCACACAGCACTGTAGGGATCGCAACTGGTGCCAGGGCTCGGGGGAACAGTAGCAGAACAGCTGCTAATGTCACAAGGGGTTACGGGAGCCGCACAAGAGGAAGGCCGCAAGGTCTCATACGCGGAGGCATGCTCCGACGGGGGATTGGGATTGTTGGGGTTAAAAAAGGGATCTGGAACGCCGTAATACGGCTGGCAGCAGGGATCGCAAAAGGGATTATAATTAGGATCATTGGGGTCTGAACCCGCTGGGCACGGATCAGTTAACAGCCCGTTGACAAGTTGCTGCAGCGCATTATAAAAAGCCTGGACTTGAGGAACATTGGTGGTACCGTTTAACATTTTTAAACGTTCCATATAAAAAAGCGCAAACCGGCTTATCCCTGCAGTATCATTGGACAATCCGCTTGAGTTGAACCCAAACAGACCGTTGGCGTTTGAGTCAAAATAATCCGTGATACTGACTGGGTCTGTGACGGCGCCCATCAAGGCTGTGCTGATGCCCTGCTCATAGAACTGTTGCTGGACCGGCTGGTTCTTCTGTAGCTTATTCCACAAGGATGTTATCATCGGCTCAATCACGGCCATCTGAAGGACGAAACTCGCGGAAGCCATAACAATAGCGAACACAAGTAGAAAATGCACAAAAGGCGACGCCCCCCCCCAAGTAACAATGAGCGCAACGATCGCGAGGATAATCATAATAATAGCCAGTATAATCTTTAAATCCACCGACGAGTTTTCATTGGTATCGTTCAAATATTGGACCTTGGCTATTTCCCCATAACTCGCCGCATCCGACGCTAAAACCGCCGCTGACTGGTTGGCCGCAATGGTCAACGTGGCCTTTTCCTGGGCAATACGGCCCCAGTTTAACGTGATGGCATAGAAAATCAGGGCCCCTGCCGCCAATAAAATCAGGACCAGCGCTGTCTGGCCTCTATGGTTTGTTCTTTGTATCATTAATTCGCACCCTCATTGGCGACTGTCCCGTTATAAATTGCGTCCATGGACTGGACACGGTAAAAATCCGGATTCAGCTGAACCGACGCATCCATACTGTTATCAACCAGAGAGTTATCCTGCGCTATACGCCGGTTGGCCAAATCCTTGCCCACCCAGAAAAAGACCCGCACCATGCCATAAATTAAAAAGACAACAAGAATCATGGCAAAGGTAAATTCTAAAGTTGACTGCGCTCTGGTGTGGTCCATATTCATTGTATCCCTAACGGCCCGGTTGCATTGGTTATCCAGAAACGGCCGCGCCGGTCATTCAGCCGGCTGCGGACAAAAATCATATTATCGCTGGTATCATAGCATGTCGATTTGATATTCTGCTGTGATGAAAAACAGGTGCTATTCACGCCGTCAACGCAAACTTCCACCGGATTGGGACTCGCGCAAGTCACGCCTTGATAGACACTACCAGCAGGGCATGCCTGGGTAGGCTGGGAAGGTGAAGGTATTGAGCAAAAACGCCCGGTATTATTACTTAGCTGTATCTGACGCTGGATCAAATCCACATTATTACGCTGATTAACACTACGCACCACCTGACCGGTTTCGGGGTTGTATAATTTCCCCTCCTTGATCTGGAAATACGTGCCGTTCTGGGTGAAGGTATATATTTGAAACTGATTTTGTAGTCCTGGTTTAGGCCCGCAGGAATTGCTGTCCCATGACCCATCAATGTCCCCTCCCTGGGGGTCTTCATAACTCACCGTTACTGCTCCAGTGGGGTCATTTTTATTCCACCCTGTAATATTGTAAATGGTCACTGTTTTTAGTCTGCCGTCTATATCATAGGAAGGATATTGCTGGTTGTCGGCATCCAATCCAATCAAAGACGCGGTTGTTCCGGCCGTCGCATACCATTGCCAGGTCATGTCCGCACGCAGGCAATTCTTCGCCATCGTGGACGTGGCGACCGGGCATGTGTATTGTGATCCTTTTGGGCATGAGGGCGTGCATGAATCTGATGGATTAGAGTCTTGTGTGCAGTTGTTGTTGATGCATGTGGTGCATGTGGCTGCGCATGGGACCGGGCATGTGTAGGTGCTACATCCTGCGGCTGGGCCTGTAGGTGGATTTGTGCATGTGCATAGTGGGAGTTGTTGCTCTACTGCCGCATAATTGCCGTTACGCAGAAGGTCAAACTCCATATCCCCGTTGATGTTGGTCGTGACGCCTGGGGGAAGATTTGTCCCTGGTAAGGTTACATCCCCTGATAATTCCATGTCCTTGACCGGATGTGACTGTGCAGCTAAAGTCGGCGGATACACGGAAAACTGAGGCGTGCCGTTGACCGCCTGGGAATAAAATAATTTATACGTCTGGGTAGTCGGCGGGCTGGTCGTCGGGTCGCTATACGTCACCCATTCCCTGGCATTGCGAAGGCATTGATTATACTGGCACTGCTGTGTGGTCAGAGGATAGGCGGTATACGGTCCCTGTCCCGGCCCCGGTGGCGATCCGCACGAAGGAGGATAAGAGAAAGTTTTCGTTGCGTACGACGCCATCGTGAAAGGAAATTGCTGTCCATTGATATAAACGTCCATGATCGGCAAATTTGAACCGACTTCTGTGGCATCCAGAGGATACAGCATCTGATAGGAAAAACTCCCCGACCCATTGGCTATCTCAGGAGATCTTTCCAGGGGACCGTATTTAGTAACCTCCGGCGCAAGACGGTCTTCTACAAAAAGAATTGAGGCGCTATTGCGTGAAAGACTTTTAGGATGCCCGTTCGCATCCGACTGGGAACCTTGAAAAGAAGCCATCATGGCCATGCGCATGCCTTTCAAAGCTTGGTTTTGCTGATAGCTGTTGCCCACGGCGGAACGAATAACCGATCCCAGGACAAAAATCAGGATGGCTCCGAACACCGCCAGCTCTATGGCCGCTTGCGCCCTTAAGGAGCTCTTGGCATGAGAGTGCGCTTTGTTATAATCCCGCTTAATCATTAACGCCCCACCTGTGTGCTTCCTGTTTTTGTTTCCACGGAATTCGAATAATCCACACGGTTTGTCCATTGACCTGTGACCGTATCCCCGGAACCGTCCACGGCACACCCGTTAAAGACCGTAATAATAGAATCGGAATTAACCTGCGTTGAATAGAGTATATTGGAATTCACTGATGTAGGGTCGTATTGGTCGCCAAAGTCATCCGTCGCTGATTTCCAGCGGCCCTGAATGCCTCTTTTAATATAATTCTGCATGGCTATAAGGACCCCAAACATAACAATCAAAATCACCGTGTATTCTAAAATCGTTTGTCCTTTACGATTATGCATAAGCTTGTCCTCATCTGACCCCGCCCCGCAGCTTTATTGCGGTGGCCGCTCCCCGCCACAGGCGGGGGGCATGGCTTATTAGTTCGTTGTCTGAGAAAACCCCCCGTTGGTGATAGAATTTGTTACAATATCCGAGTATTCATTGTATGAAGTTATGGCGAGGTAAGCCGCATTGCCCTCTGCATTGCCCTCTGCCGGTATATACCCTACTTCGGTAACTTGTTTGTTCTTGACTTCCTGCACAGAGCTATTGGATGCCACCATATACCCTAACTGAATGTCATTGAAATCCTGGTCCGAGTTTTGCTGATTACCCACCTGGTCTGCTGTAATTTTCACCAGACTTTGCATCCCGCGCTTGATGGCCGTCCCCATATAAAAAAGAACCATCGTTATAATACCGACAATCATGGTATATTCTATAATGCTCTGGCCACGGCGCGCGCGCATCTTTTGTCCTTGTCCCCTCTTTACGGTGGTGCCCACTCCGGCGGCAGCTGATTGGTCACTGCATTAGATTGCGTTGTCTCATTATCAGACTGGCCGTATATCGCCCCAATGACCTGCGCATTCCCCTGCGCGGCCGTAAGTTCCTGCTCTTGGTTCTGTGAGCTGCTGGCCGCCATTTGCGTATAGTATGGCTCGTACTCATGCATAATGTTGCCGGTAGCCAGCAAACAATTGGCGTCGCATACGCTGTTATTGACGACCGAATCAACCATAAAGTTGCGCGCATCATGAATGCGCGCCTCAAGACTCCTTTGCACATAAACTGTTATAGCCACCACCGCCGCTATCACTATAAAAATAACCATCGTATACTCAGATAAAACCGACTGCCCCCTGTGTGAACGCCATTGTTTACGCATAGGCCTTCCTTAAGAACTTACTGCGACAATCGGTTCGCTACGTTGATCAGGTCTTGGGTGGTCTGGTTAAACACCTGGTTTAGCCCCCCTTGAAAAGTCCCCGAACCTGTGCGCGTCGTAAACAAAATGACAACCGCAATCACCGCCGTGACGAGTAAAACATATTCCACCGTGCTCTGAGCTTTTTCTTCATGCATATGCTTTCCCTTTTCTAAAAATGCCCTGTAAAATTCAACTCCCCCTACCCATCTTTATGTGAAAGAGGGGAAGGGGGAGAGATGGCTCAACCACACACAAACTACGTTCCGTTACTTCCCCAATACTCCTGGTCCACATTGACGATAGCGGAATTACTAATCGAGTTGGTAAACTCGTTGACTAAAGTAGTAGAAGCATTCCCCGCATTAAAGAGCTCTTGCGATGAGCTGCTTCTGTTGGTGTGTCTCACCTCATTGGTATTGCCCGGCGAGAACTGGTCCCCGATATCATCCGTAGCCCCTTTTAAACGGCCCTGCACGCCTTTTTTGATATACGCCTGCATGGCTAAAAGGGCGCCGATAATAACGACGATCAACACCGCGTATTCCAGGGTGCTTTGCCCGCGTTTTTGATTAAGATATTGCAACATAGGATTCCTCCTTAGAATGTTTTGTTAAAACCATGCTTGATGGCTATTGGTTCATATCCGTGTTCCCCATATAGGTGGCATTCTGATACCCGTTCCTGGTGCTATTAGTCTCAGAATCTGCCGCCTCCATACCTACACCCAAACGTTTACTCTCATCAGTGCTCGTGTTCGATGCATAATTAGTCACTAGGTAATACGGCTCATACTGCGTCGCGTTCCCGAGAATTGTGTTACCCGAACCGTCGCCGCCGGCTTTTGCCATATAGCCTGCTGCATCATGGATACGAGCTTGCAATGCGCGCTGAGCATACGTTTGCATGGCAATAACCCCTGCCACCACCAGCGCAATCAAAAGCGCGTATTCCGCTGTATTTTGAGCTTTTCTATTTTTAAGAAAGTTTCTTAACATTTGTTCCTCCTTTAGTGTTCCCTTCTAGAAAAGTGTCCTCTCCTTGACCAGAGGGCTCCTTTAGGTCGCCCTCTCCTTGCCGAGGGCTCCTTTAGGTCGCCGTTTCCTTAATGCGTTGGGTCTACCGAATAATTAGCTACGTATGGGCTACCATACGAAGACCCATTGCTTCCCGTATCAGAATTAGCAAGCCTGTCCGCCATATTAGACATTTGTCCAGCGGCAGAACCCAGAGCAGAATTCAACGTTTCCTGGAAACCGCCGCTATTTTGGTTGGTCGTGAAGGCAATCATCACTGCAATCACCGCGGCCACAAGCAACACATACTCTACCGTGCTTTGGCCTCTTTTATTAATTTTATGCATAAATTCCTCCTGAAATGTCAGGTTTATTTAGTTTCCGGACTCCTCAGTAATTATCTTCTGCGTGGCTTGTACCGAACGAAACACGTAGGTGCTCAAAGCAGCTACAGCCGCTGAGATTAAAGCAACGACGATCGCGTATTCTATGAGATTTTGCGCCTTTTTATTACTTAATTTTCGGATCATCGCTGTTGTCCTAACCGTGCCAGAAGATGAATTAGACCCTTCCCCCTTCAAAAACTGCAGGAGCGAGGAAAATAAAATTTTTCCAAGGGTCTTCATTTATGTTAAAGCCCATAAGGGCTGTTAATGCATTACCTGTACTTAAGTATGCCATAAATAATAGCGGCTGTCAACCTCAACAAACAAATTTTTTGGGAAATTTTGGGGGACAGGGTGACGGGAATCTAATTCAAGCCGATTCTAACACTTACCAGCCTATTTTTCTCATCCCTCAAGAACATGCTATTCAACTTTTCAATAGCCTGCTGTAATATAGCTTTATTCGCATAGCTATCTTCAATCAATAGAGTTACAACTTTTTCTTCTTCATTGGTGGAGTCAAATCCTTCCAGATTTAATATATTATCCATAACCTTATTATTATCAATTAGTTGTGAAAAAAATAGCGTTTTTGATCTTTCCTCTAAATTTCTATCCTTACTCTCCACAAATGCTCTATTTATTATCTTAAAATTTCTTTTAAACTCCACTATATTGCTAAATTCACATATAATATGGTTATCGCCATCCACTAATGAAATTTTTTTAATTTTGAAACCGGAGTTGACATTCATAGATGCCTTAAAAAGAGTTTCCTCAGAAACTTTATGTACAATTAAAGGCGTTATATTATTAATTAAGCCGTCCGCCACTTCCCTAATGCTCCTATGCAACGGTAAAGGCCACTCAATCACATAACTTTTATCTTCTTCTAAATTTACTTTAATATTAGAAGTATATAGTAAATAATACTGCCAGTCGTTTTCTTTTATTTCGTTTTCTGAAAAAACCCCTAAATCCCACAATGCCGCTTTAAGAAAAATCCTTCCCGCGCCTTCATAAATATCCCCTTTCTGGAGAAGGGGCCCCTCCTTCTCCAGAGGGGATCCTTCCAAAAGCAGGACATGCGGAGGCGTCAACTCTATGCTCTTTTCTGGCGACAAAGGCGTCTCTTGGAAATTTTGCGCCCCTGCTTCACTTGTCACTCCCGCATGCCCCGCCAGGGCAGAATCCTGCTGCGGCAGTGCCTTCTGTCGGACATCCAGCATGACTTGGGACAAACTAACCTGAATCTGTTTCTTTTTTTCTATGGGAATTTGAAATTTATCTTTAGGTTTACGCCCGCGGGGAGTTACTGCGCCGGATTCTTTAAGCACATCATGAACTGATGACTTAGAAAGACGTATGCCAAATTGTTGAGACACCAATTCAGCCAACTGGCGGCAGGAAAAAAGAGGATTATTTTGCCTTTGGCTGATGATGAAACTGACTACTTCTTCCCTTAATTTATAGGTGACACCCATAATAATGTCCAGACTGGACATTATTATAACATAAGTCTACGTTGCGTCAATGTAGGAATTTGACAATGCCGTGAAATTAATGCCGAGAGGCCGGGTGGATTTATTATTTACGTAGGGGCGGAGCTTGTCTCCGCCCGTATGAATGGATCGCCAAAGGGTGATGACAATATCCATTCGGGCCGACACGAGGTCGGCCCCTACGTACGCCTTTCAATTAGGAGCACCTGAATGTCAAGGCCGAGCCAGGACCCGAAGATCAGAATAAAAGACCGGGGCAGGCCCCGCTCTTGAAATTACATCTGCATTTGGTCCCCTACTTGGGTCTTGGAAGCATGTATGCTTCCGGCAGGCAATTCAATGGCGAACGATGCTTTAAAAAAAATCGGGGAAAAACAAAAAGGCTGGATGTTCTCACACAAACCCACCACTTTATTTTGGGCGTCACAAAAAATCACATCAATAGGGAATTTCATAAAAAACATGTGGATGGACTGACAACGGGTTATGACCAACGCCTCTTGGTCAGGCAATGTGCGCGCCCCCAGTAGCCCTTTAACACGTTGCCAGGGATTACCGGCCACTTTAACGCTTGACGCTATTGTGCACTGACGGGTCAGGTTAACGACCATGGAGAGGGTCCTACGCCTGATTTTGGCTTATGCTGTTATTATTAAATATGGTTTTGCTGAGCGTGACACCCCTGGAGATCAAATCTTCAAAACATTTAGGGACATAGCCGGTGGCTTCGTATTCTCCCATGATCTGGCCTTCGGCATTGATCCCTTTATGCGCAAACACAAATATGTCTTTGATTTCCGGAAGATTGTCCACCATCCTTCCGGTCATCTCGGAAATCGCGGTTATTTTGCGCGACCCGTCGGAAAAACGATTAATTTGAACAACAACATGGATCGCGGAAGCGGACATTTCATAAATCGCGCGCAAGGGCAGCTCAATCCCCGATAACAAAACCATCGAAGCCAGACGTGAAAGCACATCCCGCGGGGTGTTCGCATGCAGGGTCGTCAAAGAACCGTCATGTCCCGTATTCATCGCCTGCAGCATGTCCAAAACTTCCGGGCCGCGACACTCCCCGATAATAATCCGGTCAGGACGCATGCGCAAGGTATTGATAAAAAGGTCTCTGATGGTTACCTGGCCCCGGCCTTCAATGTTGGCCGAACGGCTTTCTAATCTGGCCCAATGTGTTTTACTCAGACGCAACTCCGCCGCGTCTTCAATGGTGATAATCCGTTCATTGTCGGGAATAAAGTGTGAAATAATATTCAGTAGGGTGGTTTTTCCGGCACCGGTACCGCCGGAAACGATGATGTTCTTGCGCCCCAGGACACAGGCATTTAAAAAATCCGCCATCGGCTGGGAAAGGCTCCTAAAACGATTAAGCAAATCTTCCATCGTATAACGGGTCTGGGCAAACTTGCGGACCGTAATCATGGGGCCATTGAGCGACAATGGCGGGATGATCGCGTTGATGCGGGACCCGTCGGGCAGACGCGCGTCCACCATGGGCGTTGATTCATCGATACGGCGGCCTAACGGCGCGATGATGCGGTCGATCGTGGCACGGACCTGTTCATTGGTCACAAATCTTTTGTTCGTCAGCACAATCTTCCCGTTTTTTTCCACGAAAATTTCATCTTTATTATTGACCAGGATGTCCGTGATCGTCTCGTCAGCCAGCAAATCTTCCAGAGGGCCTAACCCTAACGCTTCCCCGACGATCTCCCCGACTAATCTGGAACGCTCCTCATGGCTGGAGAGAAACCCGCCCGAGGCCTCGGTCAGTAATTCCGTAACAACCTTGCCCGCGGCTTTACGCATATTAGCGGCCTGGGAGGGGTCATTGAGTTGCTCCGGGGACATTTTTTGTAAATTCATGCGCTCCACTAAACGATGATGAATGGCCCTTTTTAATTTAATGACCTCGTCTTCTTCTTTTTTAAAATCCAGCGCTGCGGCCGTGTTGGAACTAATGCCGAATTTCTCCCAAAACGCGTCCGTTTTATTGGAAACATCGTCGGTGACGCGCACCTTGATAACATCGGATGCCTGCACATAAATGCTTTCGTCTTCTAGTTGTTGTGCTATTTCAAAAAAAGTCCCGGAAACTTTTGTATCAGGGTTGTCCATGACGCAGGGGATCCCGCGGTTTAAGGACACCCCAACCGTCTTGCCGTCTGAAGGGATCAAAGCAAAAATGTCGCAGGCCAAGGCGGTTTTAACTTCCTGCCAGGCGACACCCCCCCTGCTTTCCGCCCGGTTTAAAATCAAGCGGGCCATCTTTACCGGAAAATGCAGACTCTGCAAAATACTCAAACTGGTTTTGACTTGATACACCGCCAGAATGTCAGGTGTGGCCACCAGTAGAATCAGATTGGAGGAATCCAGGATACTGATAAACGTCTCGCTAAACGTGCTGCCACCATCAATGATAATGTAATCATACTGACCGGCGGCTTTTTTGAAGAATACGCGCAGATTATCCGGTGTAATGTGTCCGCTTTGCCGTGGGGAACGTATGCCCGGCAAAAAATGCAGCCCGCTGGTATGCGTCACCACATGTTTTTTGATCGTGTCGGCAAGGGGGCTTTCCATGGCGTTGAGAATATCCACCAAACAATACGTCGATGACAGATTGAGCATGCGCGCCATGTCCTGGCTGGCTTGTAAACTTAAGTCAACGAGCAACACCCTCTTGGCCTTCAAACTCAAGGCACACGCGATATTGACCGCAATAAAGGTCTTGCCCACCCCGCCCTTATTGCTGAACACTGTTATGATTTTACAAGACATGGTTTTTTATTTTATCACGATTTACAATTTTGTCACGGGGAATTAAGGAGCAGGTTGAGACCCGAACTCCGAATTAGAACCGCTAAAAATATTTTTTAAGGAGGATTTTCTTATTTCAGCTACCTTTTCCCCACTTTTTTCTTAACAGCTTCTTGCTTTTACTTGATTTTATCCGCCATCTG
>Ga0182027_10000244_pt1 | contig 91830 bp, 98 predicted proteins | sample 712E1DmetaG_FD_121300 | JGI IMG/M metagenome (GOLD analysis project Ga0182027, IMG submission 121300) | Permafrost microbial communities from Stordalen Mire, Sweden - 712E1D metaG (Illumina Assembly) | ecosystem: Environmental > Terrestrial > Soil > Wetlands > Permafrost | place: Sweden... | reverse complement strand
GTCACATCCGCCCAATTAATGGTATTGGTCTTCGTCTGGATCGAGGCGATGTTATTGGTCTGCCCAAGGATCGTCGCCACATTCGCCTGCGTGTCCGTCACATTCGTCCAGTTCATGAGGTCCGTCTTCGCTTTGATGCCCGTGACATTCGCCCAATTAATGGTATCGGTTGCAGTCTTGATACCCGTGACATCCGCCCAATTGATCGTGTTGGTCTTACCAACGATCGTCCCGGCGGTCGTTACAAGCCCTGTAACATCCGCCCAATTAATGGTATTCGTCTTCGTCTGGATCGAGGCGATGTTATTGGTCTGCCCAAGGATCGTCGCGACATTCGTCTGAGCATCCGTCACATTCGTCCAGTTCATGAGGTCCGTCTTTGCCTTGATACCCGTGACATTCGCCCAATTGATCGTATCGGTTGCCGTCTTAATCGCCGAGACCTGCGACCAGTTAATGGTATCGGTCGCAGCCTTGATCTGGCCCGAGGTCGTCACGATACCCGTCACCTGAGCCCAGTTGATCGTATCCGTCGCGGTTTTGATCGCAGCAATGTTATTCGTCTGCCCAAGTATTGTCGCCACATTCGTGCGGACATCCGTCACATTCGTCCAATTGATCGTAGAAGTCGCAGCTTTGATCGCCGTCACATCGGCCCAGTTGATCGTGGAATCCGCAGCCTTGATCGCCGTCACATCCGCCCAGTTGATCGTGTTGGTCTTCCCGACAATCGTCCCGGCAGTCGTTACAAGTCCCGTCACATCCGCCCAATTAATGGTATTGGTCTTCGTCTGGATCGATGCGATGTTATTGGTCTGCCCAAGCACTGTCGCGACATTGGTCTGAGTATCCGTTACATTCGTCCAGTTCATGAGGTCCGTCTTCGCTTTGATACCCGTCACATCACTCCAGTTGATCGTGTCGGTTTTTGTTTTGATACCCGTGACATCCGCCCAATTGATCGTGCTGGTCTTCCCAACAATGGTCCCGGCAGTCGTTACAAGTCCCGTCACATCCGCCCAATTAATGGTATTGGTCTTCGTCTGGATCGAGGCGATGTTATTGGTCTGGCTTAAGATTGTCGCGACATTCGTCTGCGTGTCCGTTACGTTCGTCCAGTTCATCAGATCCGTCTTCGCCTTGATGCCCGTGATCCGACCGGTGCCGATCTCAGTAATAAGCGTATCAATATTCGTATCGATCGTATCGATCTTGGCAACCTGGGTCGTGATGCCGTCAATCGCGGCCTTGATATCGGTCAGATCTGTCGAAAGGACTGAAAGCACCATTGAATCCACCCTCCCCGACGTCGAATCCTGACAAACGATCGTGAAATCCCCCGTCCCCCAGCCAGCCGTGAGCGTCAGGTCGTACGCGTAAACCCCCGACTGAACCTCGTTCATCGCAGCAGCTGTCACACGCTGCGTCCCGGACGCGTCGTACACGTCAAGAGTCGGCCGGCTCCCCCCCGCGAGTCCCGCGACGGTTCCGTACCGGATCTTGATCGTCGATGCCGATTTCACCGACGTCTCGCGGTTCAGGATCTTCGCCTGCGTCTTCTTCGTCACCGTATTGATTGCCGTCACCTGGGTCTGGATATCCGACACGGTCGTCCAATTGATCGGGGAGGTCGAAGCCTTGATCGCCGTCACATCCGCCCAGTTGATCGCATTGGTCGACGTCTGGATCGCATTCGCTGTGGTCTGGACCCCTGAGATCGCTGTGGTAATATTGGCCACATCCGTATTCGTCGCCAGCGAGCCACCGCTCTGAAGGGCCGCCGTCGTCAGCTGACGCGTGGCATAGGTCCACACATCCGAAGCCGTCAGCCCGCCGCCGCCAGCAGGCGCGTATTGAGGAAGAAGAACAAACTTGTCACTCGCGGCAGGAGCGCTTGTCAGCGCCGTATCCAGCGTCACCGTCTGCGTCGACCCTACATAATCCGACACGCGCCGCGCCTGGCCGCTCAGGGCGCCACTTCTGAAAATCAGGACCGAACTCGTATAAAAATCATCCACCGCACTCGGCAGGTCGGTCTTAAAAACCGTCGTTGTCGGCAAAGGCGAGGCCTGGACCGTGCCTGAAACCGTGCCAAGCGCATCGCTGATAAGCTTGCCGAGTGATCCACTGGTCGTCGCGCTTGAAGTCAGGTAATCCCAAATATTCTGCGCCGTCACGCCCTGGACCACGGGAGCCAGAAACGGGAGCCCCGCCGCCCAGATGTTCAATCCGTTGACGCCCAGGCTGACACTGTTGGCCGTCGCGGCAAAATCATCCCAATACACATAGGCATTGGACCCGGAAGCCGCCGTCGCCGCGTTAAGATAAACATGAAAGTAAGTGCTCGCAGTCGCCGGCGTGAAACTTACCTGAAGCTGCTGCCAGCTCGTCGAGTTAGACGCAACTGACGTGGCCTCCATCGTGTTCCCGTCATAACGGACCCGCAGCGTGGGAGCCGTGTAAACCCCGCCGTAATAAGCCGCGGCGTTGATCTTAGTCCAAACGCTTACCGCGACGGTCTGTCCCTGCACATTCCCCGTCGGGATCATGAAATCGCGGATGAGCGGCTTCAACCCACCGGTCGATATCGGCTCAAAACGCGTCGCAAAATTATCCGTGCCACCGGCCCGGTTCGTGGTGTCGAGCGTAAGCCCGGTGCCGGTCCGGATCATTTTTCCATAAGTCAACCAGGAACGGCCGTCATTGGCGGCATCGTTGAAATCTTCGACCCTGAGTTCAGAACCATCCACCAAAGATTCCCAGATAAACGACGGGCCGATAACGATCGCGCCTGTCCCGACCGCACCGGTCGGGGAAATATAATCAAAACCGATCGTTGCGCCCGCAACCGGCAGGATATCCGTCGTGTTCACGACCGTGGTTCCGAACTTTTCGTCCTGAAGACTGCAACCATCCGTGACCGCTACCGAAAAATACACGGCACTCGTGTTCCGGTCGTAATAATTCCCGCCGCCCGTGAGACTGGTATTGAAATCAATGTCCAGCGCCCCGGTTGCGACCGAGTTCCCGAAAAATTTATTATTACTGAAGATCCCGTCCTCACCTTTCAGGAATAAGCTGATCGCGGCCTGGTTCTCAAAAATGTTGTTTGTTATCTCAAACTGCAGGTTTGCGGTCGTGGAGCCGCTTCCGTTCGAGTTCGTCGCGTTATTGAGGATAATATTATTTTTAATAATAGCTTCGCCGCTCGAACCCGCGGCTGGGGCGGTCGTCGTCGCCTGCACGTGTTTCAAATAATCAAAAAGCGCAGTCCTCGCCAGAAGGTTGCCGTCAAGCACAAGTCCATTGGTCGGAACCGTGGCCCCCTGCAAGAGACACGTCGTCGTCGCGGTCGGCTGGTCGGTGTAATAAGTGTTGTTCTTGAAGATCCACTGGAACTGGTTGGCGGGATCTTCCAAACTGAGCGCCGGCGTCGTTGTCGAGCCCAGTGTGAATCCGTTCGTCTTATTGAGTTCAACCCCCTGCACCTGGATCGTGCTCGGCAACTTCAGGATAAAACTGGGCTGGAGGGCCGCGGTCGCGCCGAGACCCAACACGCGGATCCCATACCCGGTCGTCCCGGTCGGCGTCCCAAGTCTTATGATCGGATGACCTATCAGACGGTTCTGGTTGGCAATGGCCGACGTGATCGTGAATGAACCGGCACCCGCGCCGCTGCTCAGAACCTTAGGTGTCGTATCCGTACTAAGACCGCTAATATCCGAACCACCGATCCAGACCGTATCGCCGCTGCCCCAACCAGTCGAGTCCGTAGTCTCAATGACCGTTTGTCCAATATTCTCCTGATTCACCATCTTTGTCCAGCGAACGGCCGGCACTTCGCCGAAAAGAGAAAAATTCATTCTTTTGGCGGATTGAGCCGCTGTCACCGCGTCCACTTCATAAAAACCGCAGACGGTTCCGGTCGCCGAGGCCGGAGAGTTGAATGTGATGTTAGCTTTTTGTGCGGCTGGGATTGGTGAGCCTGAAGTTCCCACGTGGAACCCCGAATGAGCGCCCATGAGCACAACTCCGTCCAGCGTTAAGGTATAACTAGCTGCCGGCGAAGAGGCCCACACGACATTATCCGTTGTGGCTGTCGCGCCCTTACAGATAATGAGCGCAGGCGCGCGCGTCGCGTCCAGCGGGGCACCCGAGTTTCCCCAAGAGTTGGCTGTGTTGCCGATTATGGTCGCTGTCTCATCGATCGTCAGTACATCCTTGGCAATGACCGTGTCATTATTGGCAAAGCTCGAGGCCGTATTACCCCATGCCGCATAAAAAATGCCGGCGGCCGCATTGTTCGCACTCCTGAGTGACCAGGTCCCTACCGTTCCTCCCGTTTGGGAGACCACGAATGTGTAGACCTGACCGGAGCCTGTCGTGATCGCCGGATTGAGGTTGAAACTGGTGAACGGCACGATCCAGGTGGTCGCCAAACCGAAAGTGGCATTGTTTTTTATTTGGGCCGCAGTAAGTGTTTGGTTGGCAATTTCTACGGCGCTTTTTTGAAAACTGACCGTGACACTTCTGTCATTGTTGTAAACATCCGAGTAAAGGGCCAGCACGATCCCCTGGAAATTGCCACCGACGGTGAATCCTACGGTGTTGTAAACCGTGATCGTTTGCGCTGAACTCAAGGGAATGGCCGCAACCGTCGCGCCGTAAGGAGAAAGACACATAGCTCCAACGGTGTAAAAGCCGTTGGCGGCGGAAAGGTTCCGGGCCCCGTTCGTCACAATGACTTTTGCAAACGCCGGAGACGCGGCGAGAAAGAAAGAACTAACAAATAAAGATATATACAGCAAACGCTTAGGCTTCATTAAACTCCCTATGGTTTGTTCAGTTCCGACTCTATGGAGCAATTATACAGTGGCGCTCGCTGATAGACAACGCCCAATACATAGCAAGATTGCTCTTTTTGAATTCTGATGGCTGTCCGACAAAGCGAAAACTAGCAAAATCGACCTTCGCCTTGACAAATTTTGTAGCATCCTGAGGAACTTTGCGCACCGCAGTTCCCTCATTCGCGGGTTCATTCCCGGAATTTGGACCGGTCCAGCTCAAAGATCCTGACGCAAGTCCCGCCTGATAATGTCCCTTCACTAATGACCGGCTCAAAGAAGGATAGACCTTCCGCTTGCGTGTAATACAACCGAAAGAGCATCGACCGGATAAGCTTCGCGTCCGCAATGACCGCATAAAGCGTCCTCGCATCCTGGAAAATAAGGACCGAGAGATCCGTGCTAGGATCGTCGTAGGCCTTTTCGACCCACCGGCCATGATCGAGATAGAGAAGGCTCGCGGGCCTGCCGATCAGTTTTTTCGACGGCTCCGCGATCAGCGTGTCCTTGGTCGCCCAGTTCACCCTCACCACGGGATCGGTACCGAACACGATCTCATCTCCTTCTTTACTGGCAAGAGGCATTGCGGGCCGATAATCCAGGTATTTCCCCGTAATATCCAAAAACTTCTGAAGGTAACTCGTGGAAGTCTTTTTCCCAAACCGGCTCCAGACAGCGGCCTCACCTGTCTTTGGCTGCGCCCGCCATTCTTCCGCCTTCTTAAAATCCCACTGAGCGAACCGGCTCACGGCCACATTTTTTTCTATCAGATCGCTGTCCAGAGACACATACATCGGAGGCAGGGGTCCCTTGCCGTGGGTCATATTAAGAAACTCATTTTTCTGCCGTTCGGTCATGGAGGAAGGCAATACTAAAAACGCTTCTTTTCTCCCCAATCTCACGATCTTCAGGATGAGCTCGACCGCGTCCGCAGTCTTCATTCCGGATTTTTCCAAAAATTCAAACGCGGAATCCCTGCTGGTGTCTACCATGCGGAGAATTCCGGCAGATAAAGTCTCGTCCTCGGCAAAGAATGCCCGCGAGATCCAGTACATTACATGAGTATTTTGGGTGCCTCCGTCCACGGGAACTCTGCGGCGGCCGATCGCGTTGATAAAATATCCCGGCGACCACGAGCTGTTAATGATCGAGTCCGCCGGGGTCCTGGCCCTCAGCGTCCAAAATGCCCGAAACCAGACATCATCCATAATCAGCCGACTCTCGCGCGCAGAGGCATGCGCGGACCTAAACATCGGCGTAAAAAAGATCAGGGCCATTAAAAAGACCGCTACCGGTTTTTTGTATTTTCCAAGAAAAAGAACAGTTCGACCGCTTCCTTTTCCCGAATCAAAAAGACATGGCAGATTTTCGGCCGCAAAACTCACAAAAACCGCGACGGGAAGGACGAGCAGAAGGGCGAATCTTATCGATTGAAGGGTCATCAGGAAAAGAGGGACGCCGCACAAAACAAAGAAAAGAATCCTGAAAAGGCCGTACGAATCTTTATTAAGAAGAACGCGCCTTGTCTCAAGAGCGATCCCTAGAATCGCGAACCCGAAAGTGGTAAAGTTGCCAGTCACACGGATCAACCCCCCAAGCGAGGTCGGCATGACCTCTCCTACCATGGGAAATATGCTCGGCCAAAGGTCGAATTTCGAGAACATAAAATCCTGAAACGCCCCCCATGCCATGCGGATCGACCCGACGATACCGGCCGGCGTAATGAACAGGGCCAGGAACACCAGCACCCCCAACCCATATCCCCCAAGGAACCTAAGAGCGATCCTGGCGATCGGGGGAGGCTTAAAACGGTTCAGCAGAGTCACCCCCCCACTGCTTGCCAGCAGGCCTCCAAACGTCAGAACAAAAATGAAAAGCCAACCATGCCAAAAAAGAACATAAAGGCTCGTCAAGAATGCTGCGCACAAGGCATAAAGCAGTATTTTTTTGCGTTGCTTCAGCGCAAGAAAAACAAACGAAAGGATCGCCAGAGGAAACAGATAATTGTAGGGATCAGTGTCGTACCAGCCGAAGGTGCTTCGCATCATAAAGATCGGCGAAAGCACAAGGACCGCCATGCCAAAGACCGCGGAGACAAGCCCCAGTCCAAGGATCCTGGCAAAAACCCAGAAGAAAAACGTGATCAAAACGACCATGACAAGCGATCCGTACGCTACGGCTTCGACCACCGTGATGTCAGAAAAAAAACGACGCAGGATCTTGTAATAAAAAGCGCCGACGTACGGGTGGAGCAAGAAAGGCTCCCAACTCCCCACGGGGGCCAGGCCTAGCGGGTTCAGGACCTTTCCCGATTTTCTCACCCCGCTCTGACCGGTCTCCAACACTTGTTCGGTCTGATAAAGATAATGGTAGGGATCGGCTTCGGACAAATATTTCAATCGCCAGACCCAGGGAACCGGTTTGATGATGCCCCGCGCCACCGTTTCAACTGCCGCGTTATATTGAACGGGATCTTTCTGAATTTCCTGCTTTGCCAGTAACGTTAACTGATTTTCTCTCTCGGTGGCAGACGCCCCCGGAACTTCTTGCCCCATGGTTTTTGATAATTGCTCTATGATCCGGGCCTCAACGATTTTTTGGGCGATCGTACGAGCGGAGGAGAACTGAAGGAGAGGCCCGCCGTGAATAACATAGGTCCGGAAATAAACGGCGAGAAAGCTGACGATAAGGATCGCCAACAACGCCGTTATACCGTGAACCCGATTCTGTCTAGACCGCATGCTTCATGCTCCGATCGACCCTATCCTTTTTGGGGTGAACGCTGTTCACAAGCATCCCCTCTGGTGGCGTATGCAGTGATGCGAATACTGAAAGCTTCAAGGCGATCTTCTTTTCTATTTCCGGGTTTTGTTTTTCAATAACGCCAGTTCTTGACTGAGATTTTTAATCTGTCTGGCAAAAGCGGAAATGACGATCGAAAAGTAGAGGTTCAAGACGATCAAAAAAATGATCCCGAAAAAAAAGATGGTGGATGTCGAAACGGAGGCGCCGATGAATTGGGTGACCGTTTTCAAGAGACCGCTCCAGACGGCAAAAACAAACAATCCGGCGCCTGTCACGAGCCAGAGCCAGGAGTATTCTTCCCGGAGCTTCCGCTTCCGGACCAGTTCAATAATGGTAACAAAAATGATCACCGCGATCGTGATCGCGACCACCTGCTGTCTTATGAACATGCGCTCCTCCTGTAACCTGACGGTCTTTTCCTGAGCAAGGTGACAAAAATCGACAGGAACATCTTGAAAACGTAGTAGAGCGGCCGGATCCCGCTGTGCATCGTTTTGTTCTCGTTATTGGCCAGCATCACGACAGGGATCTCTTGGATCCTGAATCCAGCAAGATGCAACATGATGATAACGTCTGCGTCCGGATAATCACAGGGATAAATATCGTTCACGAAAAACCCCAGGACATCCTTGTCGATGCATTGATATCCGGAAGTCGAATCGGTCACCCGTTGCTTAATAATGAACGACGATATCCCGCTAAAAAGCCCCATCCCCATGGCGCGCGCCCAGGAGATCTTGTAACATTTTTCGCTTAAAAAACGCGAGCCGATCAGCACATCCGCTTCTTTTTTCGCGATCTCTTCAAGGAATTTCCCGATGTATTGCGGGTCATGCTGCCCGTCGGCATCCATTTGAACGACATAATCATAGCCTTCACGCAATGCGTACTTGTAACCCGTCTGAAGCGCGACACCGTAGCCAAGATTAAAAGGCAGGCTCACGACGGCCGAGCCGCACGCCGCCGCAATCTCCGGGGTCGCATCCGAGGATCCGTCGTTAACGGTGAGGATATCAATAGACCCATTATGTTTCCGTATTTCGCCAATGACCCTGGCGATATTGCGCGCCTCATTGTACGCAGGGATAATCACCAGCGCTTTTTCCATAAGCATCCTTTCCTCTTCGAAACAGTATTTAGAACGTCTTCTTGATCACGCCTTTGAGAAAACCCACAAGGATCTTGAGAGCCATGCCGGGAAGATCCCTGAGCTGGGGCGTCGTCCATACATTCTTGAGATTCGTGAACAGCCGAAGCCGTTGAAACCTCCGATAGAGCACCACCAGCTCCCGGGGGCTTAAGACCTCGGAAAGAATAACGGCATTTTTGTCATAAATGTTAAAGTTCACATTGAGCCTCGACCAATCCATATCCTCGGATACCAGCGCCTTGGTTTTCGCGTATTCCCAGATCATTGTCCCCGGGTAGGGCGTCAACACGTAAGTATCGAACAGGCTCAGCGGGTTATTTTTTATGAAGGCATAGGTTTTCAGCACCTCTTCTTTCGTCTCGCGCGGGGACCCTATGACGAACGAGGCATTCGCCGTGATCTTGTGTTCTTTTAATATCGCCACAGCCCGTGCGTTGTCCGCGACTGAAATGTTATTGCCCTTTAAATATCTCAGAGTTTCATCCGAGCCCGATTCGAGCCCCATCCCGACGGAGCGAACGCGCATTCTCTTAAGAAGCGCGGCCACCTCGTCGCTCACCAAGTTGGCCCGGGCGGAACAGGTGAACGAGACTTTTTGGAGAAAATCCTTGCCCTCCAGAAGCTCCACGATCTTTCTTAGCCGTGGCAGGTTGCCGATAAAAAGATCGTCGAAAAAACTGATCGTCCTGACACCGTATTCATAGACCAAAGTTTCGATCTCTCTTACCACATACTCCGCGGAAAAGAACCTCAGCTTGTTCCAGAATTGGGTCGAGGCGCAAAAAATACAGTCATAAGGACAGCCCCGGGAAGTGAACATATAGGAATGCCTGCCGATCTTCAGGAGATCGCGCGCCGGCATCGCGATCTGATCCAGGTCTTTGACCGGCTCGCGCGGCGGTGTGACTTTGCGTTCGTCCCGGTCAAAGTACACGATGCCCCGGATATTCGCCAGCTCCGGCCCCGAGAGCCGTCCGGTATCCGCGAAGAGCCGGACAAGCTCCACCAGGGTCTTTTCTCCCTCGCCGATGCAGCCGGCATCCATGTCGATCGTCAGGGAATGCGGCAAGCATGAAATATGAATCCCTCCCACGATCACGGGGGCCCCGTGTTCTTTTGCCATGCCTGCGTAACGCTTGGCCAAATTAAAATTTTGCGTCACAGACGTGATCCCCACGACATCCGGCGAAAAATCGCGAAGATGCCAGGCAAAGTTACTGTCGACGATCTTGAAATTTAAGGCGTCCTTTTCGAAAGCATTCCGCAGAGAAGCGGCCAAATAACCAAGGCCCAGGTTGGAATATCTTGTCTCGACCTCGGAGGCTGTATTGATCGCATTAATAAATAATATTCTCATCGATCGGATAGGTCCTTCTTGGTGCTCACGACAATGCAATGCAAGCTGACCGGCCAGAATAAAAAGGGCACGGATTTTAAAACGTCCACCCTGAATTTCAGATTCTCCAGTTGCCGCCGTATATCCCGCGGAGTCCACTGCCGGAGATGTCCCGGATCATAAAAAGCCTCTTTGAACTTCAGGGCCATAAGCCGCGCTAATTTAAAAATAGGATCATTCGGAAAAACAAGGATCAGTCTTCCTCCGGGCTTGAGAATTCTCCTGATCTCCAGGAGGACCGCCTCCGGATCCTCTAAATGCTCGATCACTTCCGAAAGCACGCAGCAGTCGACGGAACCCTCCGGCATTTCAAGATGATAAAGATCCCCTTTTCGGGCGGGTAGTCCGTGTTTTTGACATAGAGTGATATTTTCGTCAAGGGCGTCAAGACCGATCACACGCCGATCCTTAAAAGCCCGGCATATCTTTTCCAGGGTGATGCCTTCGCCGCAACCGGCATCTAAAATGACCCCGGCGTCTTTATGGATGTTCTCCAGGATGATCTTGTCGCGGTAGTCCCAATACCACCGGCCGATCCCGCCCTTTTGATACTGGTCGCGCTGGAAGATCCTACCTTCTTGCTGAAGTGCTGTGCTAACTGGCATATGAAATCACTCGTGTCCTGTCATCGAAAAAATAGATTCAATGTTTCAGGTTCTGCAATTAAACATCCCCAAACAGAGCCGGCTAATTATCCAGCAGAATAAAAAGCTGTCACTTATATCTTGTAAAAAATTTTCACGATTTTCTACCGATAACAATAATTTCTTTAGTAAGTTTTCGTCTTAACAAATCAGGTTGATAGCCCACAGTAGTTCGTATAACTTTAAAACCAATGGATGTCATAGACTTTTCACAATCCTCCCTGCTCCAAAACCGCACATGGCCATATTCTTTGTGAAGATTAAAGGTGAAATAATCAGGTACTGCAACGATCAGAAGCCCATTATGTTGGAGCACTCTGAATGCCTCTTGGAGTATTTTCTCTCCGCAATAAGAATGTTCAATGACGTGAAAACAAGTACAGGTATTGAAGGTATTGCCCAGGAAAGGTAGATTTTCCCCGGTGCCCTGCACAGCCTTATGACCCTCCTTCTTTAGTAACTTAACAGCTTCTGGGTTAGCCTCTAATCCAACATAATTCATGTTATTTTTCACCAATCCGAAATGCCCCAATCCCGTGCCAACATCCAATACTTTGCCAGTCCTACATCGGAGATAATGAAAGGAAAAAACTCTTCTTACAAATGCACCAAATTTATCATTTGAAAGATATTCTAGCTTTTCATTCACTTAGGCTACCTTTCGGATGTCCGATCATTCGATTTAGATCCAGCCGTTTATGAGGGCCCGCGTTGTTAGCACTATCCTTACCAGACAAAACCCGACAAACATGCCCTGTTGACTCAGACATTGCGAGCCTATGGCTTTATAAGGATGCGAACAACCAGCGACTATCAATTTCGAAGTATTGAAATTGCCGCCTTGACCTTGTTAATAAAATCACTGAGTCCTTTTATTTTGCGAAGCCTTTTCCAGATATATTTGGGTCTGTAGTAAAATTGAATATACGCCTTTTTTATGATCCGCTCTAAATCAGCTTTAGTAAGATGCGGGTATGAAATAAATGACTGCTTGATCGGATCAATGGCGCGATATTCCGGCTCGATCATCCATCCATTTTTTCTAGCAATTTCATTAAACTCCGTATGAGGGAAAGGCGTGCATACTGAAATGAGAACATAATCCACATCGAGCTTTATCGCTTCTTGTACCGTAAACCTAATAGTTTCTTCGGTTTCCAAAGGACAACTCCCCAACAGAATATTCAGTTCGGGTTCAATTCCATATTTTTTTAAATTACGAACGGCTTGATAGATCATTTCCACTTTCATATCTTTGCGAATATAGTCTAGAATCCCTTGATCAAAGGATTCCACTCCAATAGCGATAAACGCGCATCCTGCTTCAGCCATGGATCTCACCACATTTTCATTGAGAAGATGGTTTGCCCTGGCCAGGCAACACCACTCCATATCCAAACCCTTTAACCCCTCCATGATATCAAGGGTTCTTTTCTCATCCCAAGGGAACTGGTCATCCAGGATAAAAAAGGATCTATAGCCTTGAGCTTTTATTTCCTTTATTTCTTTGAGAATACTACGCGCACTTCTCACTCTCACAGGAGGTTTTCTTCTGCCATCACTATTGCTTTTAAATTCAATCTCCCGTGCGAAATCAAGTGAATTGGGTACGCAGTAATAACAGCGATAGGAACACCCTCGAGACGCCATAAGCGCAGTATACGGAAGCCTCGAAAGCTTCGGATTATGATATTGAGCGGCATCAACAAGAGAGCGATCCGGGAATGGTAATTTATCGAGATCTTCAATGATCGGACGAGCAGGGTTGTTAATTATTTCGTTTCCGTTTTTAAAGGAAATGCCCAGAACACCTGACAGACTTTCCCCTGATACCAGCTTGGGGACAAGCTCTCTCAGGGTATCATCCGGCTCGCCTCTTATGACGACACTATCCTTTGCGACAAAATCATTCGGAGAGGCTGTTGGTTCCGTGGATAAAAAAATAAATTTCACCCCAGGACATTGTTTTCTTATAGATTCCCTGGCCGACAGGTCTGTTTTCTTGGAAAGAAATACGGTATAAAAAATATAGATATCACTATCGTCCCTTTTTAGATAATCAACAAAGTCAATATTAGCGCGATCGCCCGCAGTAAAATCAACTACTCTAACTTCAAAATTACATTCTTTAAGAATCGAGGCTAATGTAAGAATAAATATATTGGGCGTTGGATATATCCCATAATTGCAGCCAAAAATTCTTTCCGCAGCAGGCTTCCCATCCAGCGGAGGGGGTGTTAAAAAAGTCGCTTTCAAGATTTCATCCTTTTTTCGAAAAGCTGGATCGTAACGATAAAACAAAAAAAAGCTTGATAACTAATCCGGGAGGTAAAAACATTAAACATTGCTCCAGAAAACATCTCAATTCTTCTTGAATGCCCCAGCAACCTGGAACGCTTTTAAAGTGTCGTTTTTTTAATTCAATTCCCGTTTTTAATGTTTTCTTAAATGAAGTGACCTTGCCAGCCTGGGCATGCACTCTGTATTTCAGAAGAGGTTCCTGTATATTATAAAATCTTTTCCCAGAGACAGCCATACGGCACCACAAATCCCAATCTTCCATGGGTGCATGATCCTGATAGCAACCCATTTCCATAACGTCACTTTTTCTAAACATGACACTCGGGTGTGCAATCGTGCAGTAAATTCTCAGCCCCCGAACAATGTCCTCATGAATTTCAGGAAACCGACGGTAACCTAAAAAATCACCTTTCTCGTCAATAATTTCAAGGCAGCTGCCAACAAGAGAAACCTCTTTATTCTCTTTCAGAAATTTCTTTTGTTTTGCTATCCTGTCAGGAGCAGAAATATCATCCGCATCCATTCTTGCTAAAAATTCTCCCTTGCTCGCATCAATAGCTTGATTCAGCTGATCTTTTAATGACGTCCTTACGGGATTAAGAATATATCGTATTCTTGGATCCGTAAACGACTCGACTACTGCTCGGCCCGTAAACTCACTGGGTGCTTCAACGATAATAATTTCAATGTGCTGGTCATTTTGATTCAACAAACTTTCAACGGCTAATCTGAAGAGGGTCGGATTCGGATTAAAAACTGGCAAAATTATCGAAACGAGTTCGTTGGATTGTCTTTCATTATGAAATTGCATATCTTCCCCAGAATGCTTTCGCTGTCAATGGACGCGTTGGAAAATTATTTATTGATGCTGCGAAAAAATGCCTTTGCTCCCAGCCACAGCCCTTTTGTCATGGCAGGATTTGCCATAAGTCGCCGGAGATAACCCAGGATGATTCGTGGACGCAGATAGAATTGCCGCAACATCTCACGCTGATACTGTTCCAAAACTTCACGGGTCAATCCCCGTGGTATGAATACTGTGTTCAGAAGGTTCATTTTGGACCAGTCGTTGTTAAATTCCCCGAATTCAGATGCCCGTTTGTATATCTCTGTACCAGGAAAAGGGGTAAGCATGGTAACACTAATGTCATCCAGGGGAAGCTTTAGGGCAAAGTCGAGGGTTCGCGCCAGAGTCTCCTGCGTCTCCCCTGGATGTCCGACGATAAAGAAACCTTTACTAAGAATCCCTGTATCCCGGCAAAGAGCCACGGCTTCTTCGATCTGCTCAAGTGTGATGTTTTTGTGGATCGTGGTGAGAATCTCCTGGCAACCGCTCTCGATACCGAAGCTGATCTGCCAGCAACCGGCCCGCCGCATCAGTTCCAAGGTCTCCTTGTCCACACCATTCACCCGGCCTAAGCAGGTCCAGGAGATATCCATGCCAAGGTCAATGATGCCCTGACAGATCGCGACAAGCCGCTTTTTGAATGTGATGAAGGTGTCATCTTCGAAACTGATTTCACGGATCCCGAAGCTCTCGACAAGGTGCCGGATCATTCCCACTACATACTCTGCTGAAAAGGCGTGACAGCTTGTCCCGAAGACGGAGCGGTCGCAAAAGATGCAGCTATTGGGACAACCCCGAGAGGTCACCAGAGAGGCGGCCGGAAACCTGCGCACCTTAAAGGGAGCCGGTAGGTAACGCTCCGGGAATCCTTCCAAAAGATCCCAGGCCGGATTGGGTAGCTGGTCGAGATTCGCCAAAAGCGGGCGTCGCCCTGTTGTTACCAGTTTCCCGCCATGACGCAGAACGATTCCCGGGATATCCGCCAGGGAGGCATTGGCATCCATAGCCTTCAGCAGATCGATAATCGTTTCCTCCCCTTCACCTATAACCGCCATGTCAAACACAGGAAAACGCTCCATTGTTTCTTCCGGCGCTGCTGAAACATGTGGGCCTCCGATAATGACGGTCATGCCGGGTAGTCGCTCTTTTACTAGAACCGCGAACTTAGCGGCATGAAAAATGGAAAATGTCGCGGCTGAAAGCCCGAGTACATCGGGATGCTCTGCTTCAACCCGTTGGAGCAACTCTTCCCCCGTGAGGCTAAGGGCCGAAGCATCGATCAATACTGTGGGAAAACCTTTTTGGCGGGTTATCCCGGCAAGAAAAAGAATTCCGAGAGAGGGGAGACAACTTCCGGCCCCTGCCAACGAACCATAGCGCTCCCCCATACTGATGGGGGGTGTGGCAAAGAAAACCTTCGACATTGATTCTCCCCCGTTGGTTGTCCGTGCTGTGCAAGCTTATACTGCTCCCGGTTCAGCGGATGTTTTATGAACACGGAATCGCCTGTCTTTCGTACTCGAAGGGGCTTAGATTTCCTAGCGTTGAGTGAGCCTTTCTATCAGTTCAATCGCGGGGTAATCTTGATCCAAAATGGAAGCCATCGCTTCCTCCGCATAGATCCCAGCATTCCAATTCCCAATAATAACCGATACCAAAGGACGTCCCGTCAAGATCGCTCTTTTTTTTCAATTACAGCGCCCAAGAATTGCGGTGTTCAATGCTTCTAAAAACAGACTACACAACCCAGAAGGTCCCCAGAGAGTATGATTTTTTTGATCGTCATTTTAGCGTCTTTCAAATGGGAAGACCAGATTTCGTTAGGGGGAGCAAATTCATGCGGCTTGACCCTCAAGCCTTAAAAATAAGGGTTAAAGAAAAACCGGAAAACACCACTCGCATTAGCTGAACCTTCGCCGGCCTCCTTGAAAAGCCAAGTGCGCCGCAGCGATACCGGTCCATCAAACCAAAAAATCGCCTACTTAGAAGCACTCACCATGATGGCGGCTTCTTTATCGATGATCCATTTCCGGATTTTTAGAAGTTCCGGAGTGTTGGGTTCGAGCCGGAGATATTCGTGGTAGTGTTTGAGCGCCATCACGTCGTTGTGGAGTTGTTCGTCATAGACCACCGCGAGATTGTAATGGCAATCGGCATCCTCGGGCCTGAGAGCGATTGCTCTATTAAAACATTCCACGGCATGCTTGTATTCCCCATTCCGGGTTAATAAAACACCGAGGTTATAGAACATGTCAGCCATAAGGCCGGCGTCCGAGGCCGAGAGCTTTCCCTTTTCCCCAGCGCGCTGAAGGTCGGAGATTGCGGCGTTCAATTTTTCACGGACTTCATTTTCCGCCATGTCCCGGATGTTGATCTCCTCAGACACTCCGCTCCGGGAGTTCCAAACGGAGATCACGTTCTTTTCCACGGGGGCTTCCTTGACCATGCGCATGTCTCCAACCTTCCTTGTCGGGTCGCTTTCGGCCGACGCTCCCTTGAGCGTTGACCTCATTACTTCAAGTTCCTGGACCAGCGAGCGTACCTGCTCGTCCTTTTTGCTCAGCTCGGCGTCCCGGGTATTCAAGGACTCCGAAACCCCTTCGAGCTCCTTGACGCGCGTTGCCTGGTCCATCGCGATCTGTTCGATTTGAACCTGTTTGCTCTGGGCTTCCGTCAGTTGGCGTGCCAGACGGGACCGCTCTTTTTCAAGTTTGTCATTTTTCAATCCGTAACCGCGTAGCTGTTCCCGGTAGTCAAAGTTTTCTTTCCCGAGCGTGCTAACTTGCGTCTTGAGCTCCTGTTCTAGATGGATCGAGGTGGAAAGGTTGGAATCCATTTGGAGCATCTTGAACGTCAGGAGAACGGCGACCGCAATCACCAAGAGGATCCCCAGCAGGATAAAGACGTTTTTCATAACATGGCTCCGCGGACCCGGCCGTTCACGAGCGCAGCCCCTTGATCTCTTTCCGGTCCCAATCATTTTTTTCCTGATCGCCGGAAATGATATGAGGAGTCAAAAAGACAACCAACTCGGTCTTGTCCGCTGATTTGTGGATCTTTTTGAACGCATTCCCGAGCAGGGGGATATCGCTAAACCAGGGCATCCTTTCGGTGCTATTCAGCTCAAGATTTTCCATCAGCCCCCCGATGATGACGGTGTTCCCGTCCTTGACTACGACGGTGGTATCGGCATTGGTCGTCGAGACGATCGGCACTTGGGTCCGGATCGTGCCGTCGGCATTGTAGGTCGTGAGAGTGCTACTCACCTGGCTAACCTCGGGCCGTATTTTCATCGTAATGAAACCATCGTCGTTGATAAGCGGAGTCACATGGAGCTTCACGCCGACGTCGATAAAGGTGACGCTATCGGCGGTGGTCGAAGTGGTGGTCCCCTGAGTGACGGCTTGAGTGACATACGCCTCACGCGTCCCCACCATGATGTTCGCTTCCTGATTATGAATCGCGATAATACGCGGGCTGGAAAGGATCTTCGTATCACCCATGGTCTCTAGAAGCTTGATCGTGCCATTATAATTGTCACTTCCGAGAACACCCGCAACGATCTTGCCATAATCGGTAACGGTTGACGCCACGGGAAGTTTCATCGAGATATCGAGGGAGTTATTTTTGCCATTGTTGATGAGCGCCTGCCAGTCCACACCCATTTCGTAGCCGGGGCTCAGGGTCACCCGCGCGATCTTGGACTCAATCAGCACTTGCAACGTTTTCCTGTCGAGCTCCTTGATGATCTTCTCGATCTCGGTCATCCGGCTGGAAAGCGTCGTCACGACAACCTGGTTCGTTTTCTCATCCGCTTTGACGCTCCCGATCCCCTTGCCATCGATCCGGCTCTGGATGGTAGCTTCGACCGTCTTGGCGGTTGTGTATTTCAGGTAGAATACTTTCGTGATCGACGGCTGATCCATGGAGAGGATCGCGGCCTGCATCTGAGCAATCTTCTCGGGAGAGTCCATGATGACCAAGGTTCCGGAATCATTGTCCGCGATCACGTTACCCACCTTGCTTTTTAACGTCGAAAGCACTGCGAGAACATCGGTCGGCCGCGCATAACTAATCCTGAAAACATGGGCGCGCCGGGGATCCGCCCACTTTTCGCCGTGAAGGTCTTCGTACTCCTTAGCCGTCATGACATAAATGATCTCGCCCCGGAGTTCCACAGCAAGATCGTTTGAAAGAAGGACGATATCGAGCGCGTCGCGCACCGAAACGTTCTTGAGTGTGATGTTCGCGCGGCCTTGGACATTTTTTCCCACAGCGACGTTCATCCCGGCTTTGTCTCCAAGGTACTTGACCGCTTCGGAAATGTTAATGTCCCGAAGATCAAGGGAAGTCCGCTTCAACAGCCGCGGATCATTAAGCGGCAGCCCGGCATTATCACTTGGAATGGGATCTTTCACGATGGACCAAACCGCGCCCGGCATTGCCAAAAGCGATGCCGCCACAAGCACGATTGCAAAAAGTCCCGGTTTCAGTTTCATTCCCTGTCCTTTATTTTATTTCTGCGACCATGTTCCCGCGGCTGATGGTCACTTTTTCTTTCTGGATCTTGAGCACTTTTATGTCCTTGATGAACGTGTTCTCCTTGGCGAAATAGGTCTTTCCCGATTGGACGTCCTCGATCATCGCCACCGGTTCATTGTCCCAATCGATCCCTACGAGTTTGAGCGGCCCCGAAATCCCCGCCTCTTCCACGGAACTTTCCACCGGGGCCCCATTGATCCGCTGCGAGTTAAACACATCACTCTGGGCGATCGTGTCCACATAATGGTCGACTGGTTCGAGGGAGGGTGCCGGATTACTGGGATTCCGCATCGTCCCCGTCGCCTTGACCGGCATAGGCGCTTTAACAATCATAAGATTGGCCATAAGATCGACCATCCCGTAACCCATGAGAAGCACAAGCAGGATCAATAGCGACTTCGTGACTAAAGACATCCCATGAGCCGGGCTCACGCACGCTCCCACCACGAGCGGCAAGGATTTGATCCCGGAACGCGGAATCGCAAATGTTTTTGAAAGTTTCGTGGCCGGCGCCACGACGCGGTCGTCGCGCTTCACGGAACGCCCCGTCTTCTCATCACTGTCGATGAGCTTCAAAAGCCTCTCACGTTCAGAACCTGTTTTTTTTATATCCACTTCAATCCCCCTCAAACTGCGTCAAAAAAAGACATCCTATCCCACCGTACCCGCGACCATGACCTCCAGGTCCCCGGCAATGCGTTCGTTGACGACATCCCGGTCCACAGAATTCATCCCCTTCATGACGATCATCTCGAGAACATCGTGACAAAGGTGACAGATCCGTCGCAGACAACCTTGGGTGTAACTGTGGATGAGATCGATCGCGTCATCCTGGAAGAGTGAATCGCTGTAAAGATAACCTGCCTGACGGAGGCGAAACGTGATCATCTCCCGGACCTCATAGACGTTGAGAGGGTTGATCACATATTTCAACGCAATGCGTTCCCAGAAATTCTTCACCTGGCTGATCACTGGGAAAAGCTCCATCTGCCCCAGGAGAACAAGCTGAAAAAGCTTGTATTTGTTCGTCTCATAATTCAGGAGCACACGCAGCAACTCGAGAGTGCCAAGGTCAAGCTTTTGGGCCTCGTCAATGATCAGGATGACCGTACGGCCATCATCGACCCCGCGCTGAAAGAGGTAGGACTCGAGGGCCTTCTTGTAACCTAATTCGGTCCGGTTCACGGGACGGATCTCGTAAGCGTCAGCCACCATGGAAAGAAACTCCGTTTCGGAATGCGCGCACGGATCCAGGATCATGGCGACATCGTATTTGGTCTTGTCGGAAAAAGCCGCGAAGAGTTTCCTCGCAAGCGTTGTCTTGCCGGTGCCGACATCTCCAAGGATCACGCTTAAACCCCGGCGCAATTTAATGGAGATCTCGAGGCGAAGAAACGCCTCCTTGTGGCTGGGTGATTCGTAAAAAAAACTGGGGTCCGGGCTGGTGGAGAAAGGTTCTTCCGTTAAACCAAGCGCTCCGTAATAGCTCATACAGCAATCCTCCGTTTTAATTCGCCATTAGGCTCATTGATAAGTTTTTTGATCAAAAGTAACGGATATCCGTCCTTGGAAAAACTGAATATCTTCTCCATGCGCTCGGCTGTTTCATGCCGGTCATAGAGACGGCGATTTTTCTGCTTTGCGACAACACGCAGAAGACCAATGTTCGTATAGTAATTGACGATATAAGAGGTTAACTGAAATTTTTCCGCGATGTCCCTGACATTGATTAGCGGGTCCATGGGCGCGACGTTCCCTTCACCCTGACCGGCGGACGGCCGTCGCTGCTCGACGCCCTTTTCCAAGACATGAATCACGAAACCCTCCTAACACTTACATCGTGTACAGAACTTACAGCAACTACTGTAGAAAAAAAAACACATATAGCACTTGTTTCCGAATAAAAACTTTCTACACACATTTTCGGACAAAACCCCATAAACCTTGAGGAAAAAATGAGGTAAGATTCATAAAACGAGAGGTTGGAGACAACACGGAAGGAACGAAAGTCTGGACGACACGAATAGAAAAATCAGGGCAAGCGGAATTAGCTCCCCTTCGAGGCGGAATCGGACATTTTTCGCTCTAAATCTTCGGTTCTCATCGCCCTGATGCAAAAAACACATCAGGACTGATTCTCTTGCTTACTCTCAAAAAGAAAGGGCCCCCCGAAAGAAGGTCCCTCATCCAACGCAGCAAAAGAATCGGGGTGAGAGGAATTGAACCTCCGACATCTTGCTCCCAAAGCGATTCAACCCGATTCACGTAACGCATTATATTTTCATGCTTTCTGTTGCTGTGCAACAACTTGCATCGACTTCCTGCTTGTCATTGGTTCATATTGGTTGCTATCTTTTTCGGTCTGTTCTTCCACATGGCTTCCACACGTAACAGGCCTCCAGTAAATATCAGCCAGATACCGATCTAAGGTTTCAGTGTGCGGAATAAGCTTCTGCACCCTCTTGATCGGATGCAAATTCTTATAAATGTCCGTCACCGATACCTCTGTGTGGCCCATGATCGCCTTTATCTTCTCTCCCGGGACATCCGTTTCCTCAAGATACGTGGCTGTCGTATGCCGGAGATCGTGCCAGTGGATGTCATTCTTCCAAGAGCCATCCGGCAGCTTATTTCGCATCCCGGATTTCTTCAATGTCGTAAGCCATGAACGCCTCCGGTGATCACTGGAAAAATCAGCACCGCTATCAAGGATGCTCCTTGCGATCCCGCAAAGCGGATTGTACCGGGCTTTCCCGTTCATCGTCATAGGCAGGAACGCCCAACCATCTTTCGTGTTGATATGTTCCTTCTTTAACTCATGTTGCTCCGAAAAACGCATCCCCGTCACATCAAAGACGTTCATCTTTTTTTACCCTTCAACACAGGAACGCTCTTGAGAATTTCGGGATAGGTCCGTATTCGCCTTTACGGATGCGGGGTAATGGCTATGATCGTGATTTGTTTCTTATCGGGTCCATAACACCAAAACAAGCGGTAAGCTGACGGCGTGTTATTCTGGGCATATGCCTCGAAGACTTTCTGCCCTGGATCATACGGGTGGGAAATAGAATCGTAAGCATGCGTCTTGAGAGAAGGATGTTTTGGATTTGTCGCAAGATACCCGAGTGATTTTTTGATCTGTTTGACCAGGCCTTTGTCTGCGGGCGAGTTCACCAGCCGTTCAAGTTCCGTGCCAGCCGTTTGAGTGAAGAGAATCTCAAACATTAGCTTGGATCTTCAATATTTTGAGAAGTCTTCTTTGGCCTTGGTCACTTTCCCAGTCCGCGCGTCTTCAAGCCCCTTCTGAACCATCCGGGCGGCTTGCTTGTTCTGGAAAAGCCAGGCTTCCGAGGCAGGGACCATCACTTGCGGATCCAGCATGATCTGACCATGCACATTCTGATAAACTCGGTAAAGACGCGTTTTAAATCCCTTCACCTTACGGCCTAATTGAACACGGTTCTTCCCGTCCGCCTTGACTTCAGCGAGCTCTACAAAATCAGAATCTTTGACTACGCTTTGCTTGATCATAACTTCCTCACTTTCCTAACAGTAGGGTAACACAAGGTGGGAATATATGCAAGTGGGAATTTCCCACCGAGTGATCCGGCTGATAGCCATATAATTATCGACTATGCCAATGGCGGGGCTAGTTGAATTTTATACCGGAATGGCCGCCAGCTCTTTCCACCTAATGTTTACGGCCGGCACAAACTCAGGATATTCATAGGTTGTATAGAGCAAATCCTTGTTCGGATACTTAAAATCTCACGAACTATCAGCGATTTAGCCGGCTGCGAACAAATTCAGTCGGAGCATCTCGACGAAGCGATTCAGTATCGCAGCTTGGACAGGCAGTGGTGGTCATAACCATGAATATCCGTTACAGCACACTAAGGATGGCACACTAATGTAGGTTACATTTAAACGCGACCTACATATTTTACTTGCCTTGCTTCCCGCATATAAATCGTATAACGTTATAAAAAAGACCCGCCAATCCCAGAAAACCAACTGCGAAGCTAACGCACATGGCTACAATGTAACCTGTTTGCCCTCCAAAAAGCTTGGAGCCTTCCATTTTTTCACTCAAAATCACTACAAAGATCGCTACCACTAGAAGGCAAGCCGAACAGAGAATGCCCCAGAATCTTTTTAAGCGACTAATAGGAGGAGAATTTCTTATTTGTTTTATTATTGTAAACGACAAGCCTAATACAAGGAGGGCATAAGCAAAAATGTAGATAACACTGTTGCTCGAATGCAAAGCCGCTATTGCATACATACATGCTAGTAAGATTCATTTTAAGAACTCCTCCTCTGCAGTTTGTCTATCGAAATCACGACGCCCTAGTTATCGGCTCAAACGAACCTCGCTAAAGGGTCCCCAACTCCTCCCATCTGATGGTTACCGCAGGGACGAACTCCAGGTGGGCATGCTGGACATACGGCAAATCCTTGTTCGGATACTTAAGAACGGCAGAACAATAGCTTGCTGGCCTTTAATCATCGCAACATCAAACCAGTTTTATAGCTAAAGCGTTTGTATTCTATTTGCATGTATTGGCTGCATCTGGAGTTCGGACCAGACCTCGATCGATTTGCGCGAAAAACTCCGAAAAACTCATGGTAGAGCTTCGTAACGACCTGCTTACCGAGGCCACCCGCGTCTATTACGAGCGGCGCCGGCTCCGGGTCGATATCGTCTTCACGCCGTTGCCTTCCGAACAGGAGCATCTTGAAAATCTCCTGCGCCCTAACTCTGCCTTGGAAAGCTCCACATGGTTTCCACATGAATGGTTTTTTGTTGGAAAAGAAAAAACCCGCCACCCCCACAACTTATGTGAGAGCGACGGGTTAGATAGAGTCGGGGTGACAGGAATTGAACCTGCGACATCTTGCTCCCAAAGCAAGCGCTCTAGCCCCTGAGCTACACCCCGATGTTATTCAATTATAACGACTTACATCGCTTTCCTCTGCGACACAATATTTTCGCTTTGTGCCACTATCGTGCCACTAATTACGGGAATTAGTTCCACAAGATAGGTTTCCAGCTTGTCTATCGCCTCCTTCATCTTCTCCCGGTCCGGGTCGTGCATAAATAGCGGTCACGTCAAACCCGAGCACTTGATGGCCCATTAAAGCAGCTGAGGTGAAAGCCCCTATCCCGATTGAATTGAGGTAGGTCGAAAAAGTTCTTCTAAAATCATGGATCGTTACACCCCCTGTTTTTCTTTGGCTGAGTAAATTTACTGCGGCTGAGTGTAGGTTGAATTAGCTTGATCTGTTTTCCAGAACCATCTATATCTGAAAGAACGAGTGAACTGTAATCGTATATTTCGAAATTTTAGGTACCCCTTCAGCACCCCTCCCTGCAAAGGACCTGACGATTACGGAAAAGCATCTGACGATTACCTGACGATTTATTTCCTGGCACGTAAAATATAAACGGTTGATCGCCCCAATCCTTTCTTTTCAGCAATAGCTAATTCGACCAACAAGGCAAAATCACGGGCTGCAGTGTCGCGGGTAACGCCAAATCTTTTGACACATAAACGGCTAGTCAGTGATACTCCTTTTGCCAAAGCAGCCACCATTTTTTTCTGTCGTCCATTTAATCGTTGTTCAACGGAAGGCGGCATCAATTCGACAACCGCACTCTTGGGCAAACGCAATCGTTCCAGTTTGTCGGCCGGACCCGGCAAGATAACTTGAAAATATCCGTCATGAAAATCAATCCGTGGGACTTCGAGACCATGGTCCAGCATGGCTGTTTTCATACGCAAAAAACCAGAACCGCGTTGTTCCATCAAATTCAATAGAGCTAATGATTGTGCCAAAACTGGATTTCTTGAGCAAGGACGATATTTGCCTGTTCGAAGTTTAGCCAAAGTCAAAGGCTGAGGCGGCAGGCCGGGGCTAGAAATGATGACCCTATCATAAAAAACTTCGACCATGATTTGGCGAGTGGCGTCTTCATAGCTACGATGCGCAATGGCATTCACAACGGCCTCTCGAATTGCTTCTTCCGGATATTCATCAAGGACTATTCGCGTTAGCCCAATAATTTTAGGAGGATGTCGGGTATTGTTCCTTATAAAATCCACCACCGCCTGCACAGCTATAGGTGCCGGCTTGGAAATGTTTACCTGATCCTTCGGCTTTGAATCGGAACCAACTCCACGGTAAGCATCTGCGAAAATGCGGCAGTGAGGAAGACAAGCGGAGGGATTCTTAGCAAGAAACACTATGCCTGCCGCTGAAGCATAATGAGCCTTGTTCGTCTGATCCGTCCATACAAGTCCGCGGGTCCGCAACGCGTTTAAAACAAGGTTCTTAGTAATGCGCGCACCTGTGATGTCGCCTATCTTCTTCAACCAATCAATGGCTAAAGTCATATCAAGAGCTTTCACTGTCAGTTCCGTTTCCCTCGATTCGAAGGACGAAACGGCTTCCAGCGTTTCCTCACCCGTTTTATCTTTTTCATGCGATGGGATAATGCCGTAGCTCTCCTTTAACAAGCGCTTAAGCGCTGCACGGACTTCGGGCTGAAGATCGAGACGATCGGTAAACCGTTTATAAGTAAATCCATCTTTTTTTATTTCATCAAAAAACTCTTGCGTCTTAGTCTCACGAAGATCATCGTGGCTGCCTTTTACAAAAACAAGTGTGGGCATTTTTCGCTTCTGCGCATGCCGATATTCATGATGCGTCGCAGATAAATCCCCGTGAACCTTGCCATACTCACGGCTGATCAATAACAAATAAACCTGGCAAGTATCAAGGCAATCAAGATATGGTTTGGTTGCCTTGTGCCCCGAAAGCGGTTCCCGGTCAAATAATACCGGTTCACAGTTTTCCATCAAAAACGGATCCGTAGTCATAATGCTGGAGACAGCCAACCTCTCTGGCTCAAGTTCCTTTTGGACCCCGCTCACGAAAATTTTGTATCTTTTCATTTTCCGTTATGCCCCTTCAATGGCTCTTTAAAGAGTGATGTGGAATTATATCATGGGAACCTTGAAATAATAGGACAGGAAAAGCATCGGAAGCACATAAAAAATCCAATGTCACAAATTGGGCTTTATACGACTTTTTAGGTTTACGCCTAAAAACGAAAAACAGCAGCATTTCAGCAGTATCACGTTTTGAAAACTGCACTTTTACAACTTCAGATGCCTTCAAATACCTTCATTTAGCTTGATTTGCAATGAAATTATGAAAGGAGTTACGCTTGGTTTGACGTAACTTATTGATGGAATTGAAAATTCAGAAAAAGTGATGGAGCGGGATACGGGAATCGAGCCCTCATCAAAGGGGTTAAAGCTTCTGAGAACTTTCAACTAAAAAGCTTCTTGGTTTCTTTGCTCATTTTCGCTATTCTTTTCATTGAACACAGCTTCTTTCCGGAGGAAATCAAGATGAGCAAGTCTGAGCAATTCAGTGGCCGCTACCAACCAGTTAAGTTCCGCGGCTATCCTGTAGGCACCGTTGCTTATTACGGGCCCGATGATAAAACTATCACAAAAATCGCGGTCGGAATTATTCGAGGAGATAATCAGGAATGTTCCGAAATGAGAAGATGGGCGGGTTCTGATGTGACTCACGATCGAAAGGCTCAACAAGAAATTTCGGATTTTTTAAAACATCATCGCGTTAAAACAACTATCATCACGAAGGGACCTATCGGATGCATCCATGAAGAAGGACCGGATTATCCGGTTGGCGAGGAGTGCCCCTTTTGTCCGTTCTGGAACGGCAAGCAATAGAGATGGATTAGTTCCACAAGGAAAAAATGATACTCATCATCGATGGCTACAATATTATTCATGCGATCAAGAAATTAGAGGTCGCGCTCGACCGCGGTCTTAAAGAATCCCGTGCTGCACTCGTTTCCTTTTGCAAGCAGCTATTCAGTGTCAGATGCGACATCGAAGAAATTCACATCGTATTTGACGGGACTTCTGATTTTTACTGCTCTGAAGAAAGTCCTCACCCCAAAATCAAGATTTATTATACCCCCACGAACGAAGACGCGGATGACAGGATCATCGAAATCCTCAGGGCCTATACCGGCAAAAGTCAGGTCGCTGTAGTGACCAATGACAACTATGTGGCCAATAGCGCCCGTTCTTTAAGGGCCAAAATACTTTCTTCTTCACAATTTGAACGGTATTCAACACCTCGACAATTCCAGGATAAAAAATCCTCTGAGAATCTGACGGGCTTGCCAGAAGTTTCAGCGAATGTCGCAAAAGATATCACGGAAGAATACAAAAAGTTTCTTGGCATTAGATAAAAACGAATTCGCATAATTGTTCGGCGAAAGAAAGGTGCATACGATGGATGAGGCAATTAAGACATACTTGGATCGCGCAGCAGAGATCGCGGGTGAGCGTACTGAAAACCAAATATTGTATGATGATACCGTGGTCGAAGCTTTGAATCAGGGACGAACGATCATAGAGGCACTATCAATTGCCGGAAAAGGTCATCCGGAAGAAGCACTCGCGTGGGATAACGGCAATATTGGGGACATCGCGACCCATTACGATTTCCTGAAGGAACACGCTAAAATCATGAAGTCGCTCAAGAAATAAAGAATGGCATAGGAAGACCCATTCCACGCGGCTGACATGCCAACACATACAGCTGATGGATACTACGAAGGCAAAGAGATCAGACATGGCGGGATATGGCGAGTGGAATCGCAAGGGGGCAACCCTCAGCGACGTTACGGCGAAAAAAGAATACGGTGTTGACCAAAACTTCATTGTGAAGGGCATTCGGGCCGGCAAACTCGAATACCGGGAAGGAGCGGTATGGGGAAATCCGTATCTCAGGCTTTTGAGAAGCCAACTTGAGCAGTATATTGCCGAGGAGCTTGGCGAAAATCACTTGTTGACCGGCAAGGAGCAGACAGAGCTACAAAAGATCAAGAAAGAAATGGCGCGCCTGAAGAAGAAACTGGGTGAGCTTCACGCCCGAAGAACAGAGCTTGAGAAAAAGATAAACAAATAAGGGACCCAACAATGATAGCCCCTCAACATGACTCAACGGACGTAAAACGGTTTATCACGCCTGCTGATTTCTTCTCGACCACCCACGAGAAGATCAAGCTAAACTGGTTTCTCTTCGAGTATGCGCTCGAATGTGCGATGTTCATACAGACAGACAAGAATCTCTGCTCCCAACTTGAGCAAAAAGGAGTCAACGCCCAAGCTATAGCATCTTTCTGCAGCCACCATGCGAAACAGATGAGAAACGAGATTCTCAATCGGGTTTCCGGCAAGATCGCGAATGCCCGCATGGACTACGGAAAGATCGAGTCGTATTTCCCGAAAATCGGCGATGAACTCGTTGACCGCCTGTTGACGAAAGTTGCCAAGGCGTGGGATTCGCAGACAAAAGCATGCGTAACGTGTTCCACTCGATGCATTTCAGAAAAAGACCAAAGAGCTCCAATGTTCGATGATCAATTCTATTGGGAATGAGAAAATTGAACCATAGACTTCTGAAGACAATTTTTGTGCCACTATCGTGCCTTAATTTATGCATACTACGTCATATTAATGAATCTTATTCAACAGGAGATTTGTTCGTAAGTCTAAGCGTGGAAACGTAAAACGTGGAATTTCAGTGGGTTATGAAAACGGGCGTTTTTTCTCCCAAAGCAAGCGCTCTAGCCCCTGAGCTACACCCCGAAGTTTAATAATCACAATAGCTTACATCATTTTCATTAACAACGTTTTTTTGGATTTGTGCGCTCCTGTGCCTTAAAAAGGCAAGTGCTCTAGCTAACAGTATTTTTTGATATGCTCCCTGCCCATTCGGCACCTCATTCGTATCTCGCACTTCCGCCTGGAATCATCATATTATATGTTGAGCAACGTTATTATAACAAATTCCACTGAGAGCGATATTCGTTTTTATTCATATTGTATATTTTTACTGCAACGGCAATGCAGGTAGCTCCAAAAGATTAGGCCAGTAATTTTAGACATAGCCATATATTATTTAAAAAGTGACCGGATGAAAGAGATTTGACGCATCAGGAAAGCTAAGAATTTAACGAGAGAAGATAATATTCGTAACAACTAATTTAAGGAAAACGGCGATGCGGCAGCAAAGAAGTGTCCGGATTTTCTCAAGATCTTGCTGAAATAATCACACCCCGTTGGATTCAACTGGAAAGACTTCAGCCGAGCGAATTCTCCTCCATCTCTCTCCACTTCAACTAAACCAAAATACTCGAGAGGCTTGAGAAAGCAGTATTCAAGGCCCCAAATCGCAAGATCGTTCGCGAAAGTTTGGTTGGGCGAGTTCCAATGGATGCAACAGTTCAGAATTGTATCTTTAGCCCACGATTTCCAGTCTACAACCTTTTCATCACGCCAGTGAAGAACCCGAGCCCAAATCTGTTCTGCATTCTCTTCAAGCTGTTCACCGAAATCCCCGCCGCGCGAAAGCCACGCATCCAAGTTGAAACCATGCCGGAACCCATAAAAAATCAAGAAGCCCCGCTCCCTTGGTTCGGCAGCAAAAAAAGTTTTCCAATGAGCCCCTTTTGCCAGCATATTCCTGCCGGTAATTTTGAGAAAGCTGCTTCCGACGGCTAAAAGATCGAGAAAATAAAGCCTCTCATACTCCATTTCATCCCGTTTCTTGAAAATCTTGCTGCCAATATGATGTTCGTGTATTTCTTTTATCTGAAACTGATCCGTAATCGCCTTGATATGGCGAAGGGGGATCAAGCTTTGCTTGGGTGTCAGGGCTATTTTGTTTTCGGCTACATACTGAAGAAGCTTTTCGAAATCGTAGACGATTGTCGCGGAAGCCTGATTGGCCATTTCAACCTTTAACTACGAATCTAACAAGATGGACAAAAAATAACATGGAAACGCTAACCAAGAACTTCCCAATGTCCGCCCTTATCCGGGCCAATACGTTTTAAGAAACCTGATTTTTTAAGTTTTGAAATAGTGTTATCAATCGCCCTTTGTGACAGTTGAGTCTGGTCAGCGATTTCATGCGTCTTGATAAAAAGATTGGCTCGAATGGATTGAAAGACCTTCTCTGCATTTTCTCCGCATTTTCTCCGCACTTTCTCCGCACTTTCTCCGAACCCCTTTTCCTTACCTTTCGCCGCCCCAGAGATTGCCCCCTTCAGAGAATACTCAGGATCACGATAAAAGGTTGCTCGAAAGAAGGTGTCTGCCTCAAAAACGGGCGGCTTCAAACCGGCCTGTTTCATAAGGCTCTTCATTCTGCGAATGCCAGACCCCATGCGTTCCACTTTCCCCATACGATGGAAGAGATCCGCAAGAATAAGATTCCGCCGAATCGAGGTTTTTCCAAAGTTTTGCTTGGTAACTCCCGCAGTAAATCCTCCCGGGCTCTCGATCTCGACGCGGTCATCATAAACCGCAACATAGATGTTCGTTCCCCTCATACTATAGTCCCTGTGAACGATCGCATTCACCACTGCTTCGCGGAGGGCATCCAGGGGAAGCTCACAAATGTCATATCGATTAATTCCTCGGATCTCGCTACGAACATTCAACTGTCTTTGAATAAACGCCATTGATTCATTTAGCTGGGTCAAAAGATCGTCGCGCACATCTTTGCGGTCATAGATATAGTCCCGATTTGTCCCTTTGAAAGCACCACAAATGACCTCTGAATAACGGATGAACTGCTCGGACTTTGCCGCAAACATCAGGACACCGGCATTATTGATCTTTCCATCTTTGTAAATGCCGAGGCTGGTGAGAAAAGAAATGAGGTTCCGCTTATTAATCTTGAAAGATGTGTGGGATTCCGAAAGAAATACCTTGATCTTTTTAATCGAAAGATCGTCTAGGCCGCAATCCTTCCTCGGAAGATCTTCGAAAAGCCTGTCCACCGTTTCACGGAAGATCGCTTTAATCTCCTTTTGGGTCATCTTCTGGGTCACGGCATCAAGCCGCTGGTAATACCCTGCTGAGCAGGCGTACGGTTTTTCAGTGCCCTCCGCTACGCCAATCACGACAACGCTGCCAGCCTGCTTCACCGAAACCGAAATGGCCGGATCACAATTTCTTGCCATGCCTACGATCTGAGATTTCAGAGAGTTGGTCAACTTCTCGCCTTTGATTTTCCCATCATCGGCTACACCGAGAAGGATCTGACCGCCACGGCCATTCGCAAAGGCCACCATGTCTTCCAGGACTCGGGGCGTAAACCGTTCCTTGAACTCAACCGTGAGACCTTCCCCTTCCGCAATTAGCAATTTCAGCTCTTCAGCATTCATTTTCTGTTCCTTTTTTTAGAATTACTCTATAGGAAATAATACCCTCGATGAAAACCAGATGCCAGCACTATTAAACCCAGTTTCTAATGCCGTTTTAGATTGGAATTACGACGTCCGACATTTTACCAACATCGCTTTTTATTCAAAAACAACATCATCGGACATTATGAGAAAGGTTGTCTTGCAAACACTGCAAAAGAAATTCCAGACGCAGTACGTTTTGAAATGCGTTTTTGTGCGCTCCTGTGCCTTAACTCATGAAGATTGCGTCATTTCGATGAATCTTATTCAACAGGAGTTTTTTTCATAAGCGTAAGCAGAGTAACGTAAAACGTGGAATTACAGAGGATTATAAAAACGGGATTTTTTTCTCCCAAAGCAAGCGCTCTAGCCCCTGAGCTACACCCCGAAAAATTGGCTCTGCTGAAAATAAAACTCGCAGGGTTTCCTTATTAGAAAAAGCAACTTTTTCGTCCTGGGAACCCGCCAGCTGTCTTGGCGGGTGACGCGGGACTTCCACAATATTTTTTTAATTAATCGATCATCGGGGTTGATTCTAAGGCAAGGTTGAAAGACACCCAAGAAATTTCTTCTTAAAAAATGGACCTCTCTTTATAGACGCTCAAGACAAGTCCCAAACACAAGCAGTTCATGACAAAAGAAGACCCCCCGTAACTGATCAGGGGAAGCGGCACGCCGGCAATCGGCATGAGCCCGATGGTCATCCCGACATTGATCATCACATGCGAAAAAAGAAGGGCGAGCACTCCCCCGCAAAGCATTTTTGCTTTCACGTCCGTCGTGTGCTGCATGACCAGAAAGATTGAATGGAAAAGAAACCCGTAGAGACAAAGCACAAGAAGACTCCCGAGAAATCCCAATTCTTCCCCGATCACACAGAAAATAAAATCCGTGTGGTGTTCGGGCACGAAATGAAGCTGCGTCTGGGTCCCGCCCAAATACCCTTTGCCCCAGAACCCTCCCGACCCGACCGCGATCTTGGATTGGAGCGCTGTGTAGCCAGAGCCCAGAGGATCCAGATTCGGGTTGAGAAACACCATCAAACGCTTTTTTTGATAGGCCTTGAGAAATCCCCAAGCCACGGGAGCGGCCAGGGCCAGGGCGCTAAAGCTCGCGACCAGGAAACGCTTCCGCACGCCCCACAGAAAAAGGATGACGACCGACATGGGAATAAAAAGTAGTGCCGTCCCGAGATCGGGTTGTTTGATGATCAGAAAAAGCGGGACCGCAAGAAGCAAAAGCGCGGCACTCACGGTCTTCGTCTGTCCTTCCCAGGGATGATGCGACCCCAGAAAATTGACGCTGGCCAGAAGCGCTCCGACTTTCGCGAATTCCGAAGGCTGAATCGCGATTGGACCCAACGTCAGCCACCTTTGAGCGCCCAGGACCTTACTGCCAAAAAAATCGACTAGCACAAGCAAAATAAGTGTCAGCACATAAAAAAGATAAGAGATACTCAAGAAGGGACGATACCCAACGAAGGGCACGCCGACGAGTACCGTCAAACCCGCAAGGATCCAGAAAACCTGCTTGACCTCATAGTTGCCGGGATCACGGTAGGACGCGCTGTAAATGAAAAGGATCCCGATCGCCGCCAAAGCCACGACTGAAAAAAGAAGTGGAAAATGGATCCCGTTAAGCAACCGGCGCAGCATTCAGATCCCTCCACATCTCGAGCATTTGTTTTACAAGACGCGCGCTTGTGATGCCACCGGATCCGCCATGTTCCACAAACACGACAAACGCGATCTTCGGATTTTTATAGGGGAAAAATCCAGTCATCCAACTGTGCGCCTTCTGGGGCGGCGCCTGCGCGGTTCCGGTCTTGCCGGCCAACTTATCAAAATCCACCCGCGCCAGCTGCCCGGTCCCATAGTCGGATTCCACGACCTGAAGCATCCCCCTTCGGATCGCATCGAGATTCTCCTCCCGGATGGCCACGCGGGGAGCTTCCGGCATGACCGTGCGGTCTTCAACAACTAGGTGGGGTTCCACGACCTTGCCGTTCTTCGCGATGATTGATGTAAGACGAAGGATCTCGAACGGGGTCACGAGCATATAACCCTGCCCGATCGCCATGTTGAGCGTTTCGCCCTGATACCATGGCTGATTGAACCGAGCTTTCTTCCATGCGGAATCCGGGATAAGGCCGGGGGCCATGCGCGAGATTTCGAGCTTCAAGGGCTCGCCGAGGCCGAGTTCGTGGGCATAATGCGCGATCTCATCCGGCGTCAGCCTTTTGGCCACATTCCAAAAATAGACGTTACAGGAACGCTCGAGAGCTTCATAAAGGTTGAGGTTTCCATGCCCCTCATGGAGCCAGCAGTGCGCGGGCTTCGACTTGGGAGTCAATTGAAAGGAGCCGGTACACCGGAACCGTGTTTCGGGCGTGATCCTTCCAAGATCGAGTCCCGCAAGTGCCGTCACCAGCTTGAAAACCGAACCCGGAGGATAAGCGGCGTTGATCCCGCGGTCCAGCATCGGAGAGTTCTCATCCTTCAATACCTGAAGCCGCTGCTCACTGGCCGCCGGAGAGACAAAGATATTCGGGTCATAGGCCGGCGCGCTGGCCATCGCCAGAAGCCCGTTCGTTTCAAGATCCAGCACCGCAATGCTTGCGTGCAGCCCCTTGATCAGTTCCATGATCTTCTTCTGAAATTCGAGATCCAGCGTCAAAGTGATATCGGCCCCCGGCTCGGGTTTACGCTCTGAAAGCACCTGAACCATTTGGCCGCGGGCGTCCACTTCGATCTGCTGCCCGCCCCGCCATCCGCGAAGGGAATCATCAAAGGCCTTTTCAATACCGGCCCGCCCAATCTTGGAGTTCACGCCGAACCGGTCGCGGTCCATCCCTTGGCATTCCCGGGCGTTGATCGTCGCGATATAGCCAATCACATGCGAAGCGGTCTCGCCATAAGGATAATAACGGATGCCCTCGACGCGAACGCTCACGCCCGGAAGTTCCGGCCGCCGCTCTTCGATACGAAACGCAAGTTCCTGAGGGATGTCTTCCTTGATTACCGCCGGCGCAAACGGATACTCACGCCCCTCACTCATGCGTTTGCGAACTTCATTTTCCGGGATCTCCAATAACTTTGCAAGCAGCGGATAGACCTCAGGCGCGATATCTTCCGGGATTGCGATAACGTTGTAGGAAGGACGATTCCCAGCCAACACTCGCTCCTTTTGATCAAACACCCGGCCGCGAGGGGCCTCCAGAGGAATAAGGCGGACGCGGTTACGCTTGCTCAGTTCGTAGTAATAAGTTCCGCGCACCACCTGAGTTTCAAAGAGTCCCAACCCCAGAAGGACCATGAGGACAAAAACGAAAGACTGAAAGAAATGGAACCGTGTGAACATCAGTGAAAAAGCTCGTATTGTTTGGTGGAGGAACGTCCGAACCACCCGCTCATGAAAAAATGAAACAGGGGCAAGAGCGCGCTTGTGTAAAGCGCTGTCATCGCGATCATCCCCAAATACTCCCAGAAGCGAGTAAACGGCAATTCCCTCGCGCAGCTCACAAGAAGCCTCGAAACTCCTGCAAAAAAGACAAAAAGAAATGTAACGATAAAATAGATCCCCGGCAACTGGCGCTCCATTTTTTGGACTAAAAAATCAAGCGCCGGGGCAAGAGCCACCAGAAGGGTCGCCTCGAGTCCGATCAAGCCGCCCCCCAAAAGATCCCGCAAAAGCCCGGCCCAGAACGCGACATAAAGGGTCTTTGGGGCCCCCCACTCAAAAGCCGTGTAGCAAATGAAGAGGTAGAGGAAACTCGGATACACGGAACGGATCTGAAAAGCCGGCATGACAGAGCCGTCCAGGACCGCGAGTACGAGAAGACAAAAAGTTACTTTTGCAGAGGCGAGACGATGCATAAAACTTCCTCAAGCTTGGAGAATGACACGGAGGGTTGAACGATGGCAAGAAGATGCAGTCCGTCGCTGTCGCGCTCGATGCCTTCGATCTTCCCGATTTGGAGACCCTTTTGAAAAATGCTTCCAATGCCGGATGTGGTCACATCCTCTCCGATCGCAATCTCGGCATTCAGGGCCAGATATTTCATTTGCAGCTTGTCCGTCCCGATCCCGGCGATGATCCCCTGAGCACGGCTGGTCGCGGTCAGCGCGCTCACGCGGCAATCCGGATCCGGCAAAAGGATCGCGTGAGCGGTGTAGGGCTCGACTTCCAAGATCCGCCCCACCAACCCTTCCGGCACCACCACCGCCATATCATTCTTGAGACCCTGCCGGCTTCCTTTATCCAGGAGAACCACTTTTTTCCAGGGCGTTGCGTCTTCCCCGATCACCCGGACACCGATGGTACGCGTAGCAAGCGGTAGGCTGAAATTGAGAAGCTTCTTAAGACGTTGGTTTTCCCGCTCCATCTCGCGGAAACGGATCAACTGCCCCTCAAGCTCCTGAATGCGCGCGAGGTATTCCTTCTGCTTTGCCACCGCATCCAGAAAATTACCAGATTCATAACGAACCGTGTAAAGGCCGTCCCGAAAACTGCTCCCGAGCACGAACGCGGGCCGGGTCAAGGTGGAGAAAATAGAATGGACGGATTCGTTTAAGTGGGGGTATTGAAAAAAAGCGACGAGGAGAACGATGGGAACCGCAAGAAAGTAAAACGAACGCCAGCGCCGCATGGGAGCAAAATCTCCGATAAACGAAAAAAGAGAAAAGGTCCTGAAAAAACGACAGTCTCAGATGCCGGGAGTCCGCTTTCGGAGGGGCGCTAAAACAGAGAAAAGATCTTAATATTCCCGGGTCGCGTTGCTATTCACAGACAAACGCTTCAGAAGGTGAAAATCGCTCAAGTAACGGCCCGTACCAAGCGCAACGGCGGTGAGAGGATCATCCGCGATATGAACGGGAAGCCCTGTTTCCTCACTGATCAACTTATCAAATCCCCTTAAAAGCGATCCTCCTCCTGCCAAGATCAAACCCCGATCGATCAGATCCGCGGACAATTCTGGCGGCGTACGCTCCAGCGCAATACGAACGGCCTCGAGAATCGAGGAAAGCGGCTCGGAGAGAGCTTCCCGGATCTCTTCGCTGGTCACGCTGATCGTTTTTGGCAATCCGGCGAGGACATCGCGCCCTTTGACATCCAGGGTCGTTTCTTCCTCGAGAGGATAGGCGGAACCGATACGAATCTTGATCTCTTCGGCCGTGCGCTCCCCGATCATCAAATTGTAGGCCTTCTTCAAATGCGACATGATCGATTCATCAAATTCATCGCCGCCGATGCGGATGCTTTTGGCGAACACGATGCCCGAAAGAGAGATCACAGCGATCTCGGTCGTCCCGCCGCCGATATCAATGATCATGTTCCCGGCCGGCTCATGGATCGGGAGTCCGACGCCGATCGCCGCGGCAATGGGCTCTTCCACAAGATAAACCGGCGTCCGGGCCCCAGCCCGTTCTGCGGAATCTTTCACGGCTCGCTTTTCGACTTCGGTGATGCCGCTGGGGACCGCGATCACAACACGCGGACTGATGCCAGTCTTACGGCGATGGACCTTGCGGATAAAATAGCGGAGCATAGCTTCCGTAATGTCAAAGTCGGCGATCACGCCGTCCTTCATGGGACGGATGGCGGTAATGTTCCCGGGTGTGCGGCCGAGCATGCGCTTGGCCTCTTCCCCGACGGCGAGGACCTGATGGGTCGACCGATCAATGGCGACCACGGAAGGCTCGCACAGCACAACGCCTTGGCCTTTAACGTAAACGAGGGTATTTGCGGTGCCAAGGTCGATGCCAATATCGCTTGAAAAAAATCCTAACAGTCTGTCGATCAAAAACATGGGCTCCGCCTTTTCGTATCTGTTGTGAGGACTGGCGTTTGTAGAGGCCGTAGTATATCGAAAGCCTTTTTCACTGTCAAACCAAAACAAGCCCGAATTTCAGGACTTCAGTAGAAGACTGAAATGTTCCATAAAGGCGGGATAAGAGGTGGCGATGCATGCCGTATCCATAACCGTGATCGTTCCCTTCGCGGCAAGGCTTGCCACACCCAGGCTCATCGCCGTCCGGTGATCTCCAAAACTCTCGACGGTCGCGCCACAGAACCTCTCCACGCCCCGGATGAGGGATCCGTCCGGCAACTCCTCGATCGACGCTCCGATGGCCTTAAGATTCCGGACCATCGACCGGATACGGTCGGTTTCCTTGACGCGCAGTTCCGCCGCACCTGAAATAAGGCTTTCCCCTTCCGCGAGTGCCATCGCAACCATCAGGACCGGCAGCTCATCGATCAGGGACGGGATCTCCCCGTGTGTGATCCCCGTGCCTTTCAGTCTCGCCCCGCAAACATGGATCGTCCCCATCGGCTCCGGGACCTTCTGCGTTAGCTGCGTTTCGATCCTTGCGCCCATACGTTTTAAGACTTCAAGAAAACCGGTGCGCGTGGGGTTGAGCCCCACATCGTGAACGGTTACCTCAGAGCCCGGGATCATGGCGGCCCCCACGATAAAAAAAGCGGCGGATGAAATATCGCCCGCAACGCGCGCGCACATCGGCAAAAGCATTTCGGTCTTTTCAACGATCAGATGATTACCGATTTTCTGGAAACGCGCTCCGGCCGCCTCAAGAAATCGCTCCGTGTGGTCCCGCGACGGAATCGCCTCACGAACGATCGTTCTTCCCTCGGCGTACATCCCCGCGAAAAGAAGCGCGGACTTGACCTGCGCACTCGAAAGTTTATTGTCGAAGTCGATCCCGCGGAGTTTGCCGCCGCGGATCGTGAGCGGCGGGAAATTGCCGTTCTCTTTGCCCTTGATTTGCGCGCCCATTTGCTTCAGGGGATCGGTCACGCGGCGCATCGGCCGGGCCGAAAGAGACGGGTCCCCGGAGAGCACGGTTTCGAAGCGCTGACCCGCCAAAATCCCTAAAAGAAGCCGCATGGAAGTTCCGGAATTCCCGAGATACAGTTCCTGACCCGGAGCGGAAAGTTTTAGAAGCCCCTTTCCTGATATGCGGACCTTGCCCGTTCCTTTTTCGTGCTGGATCGGGACACCCATCCGGCGCATCGCTTCCAGAGTATGAAGGCAGTCTTCAGCCTCCAGGAAATTCTCGTAGACGCTCTCCCCTTCGGCTAAAGCGCCAAAAAGGATCGCGCGGTGGGAAATGGATTTATCACCCGGAGGGGTGCAGGTCCCGAGAAACTGACCAGGCCCTGTAAAAGAAAGGGACGTCATGAAGAAGAATTATTTCCGATGGACCCAGATGCGGAGCTGATCCAGCTTTTCGAGAATATCATTGTCCTTAGCGACAATTTCCTGCTGTTGCTTCTCAATATTTTCAATCCTCGTCTTGACCTCTTCTAACTGGTTCATCAATTGGTCCGCACCCGGTTTCTCCTCCGCAAAACCCACGGCAAAAAAAGGACCCGAGAAAATCAAAACAAAGAAAAGGAACGAACGTAAATTTTTTTTCATGGTTATTTCGGTTTACTACCGCTGTGGCGCGACCAAACGCGCACCTGGTCGATCTCCTCAAAGATTTTATCTTTTTGCGTTAAAACGTCTTTTTGAGTCTGTTCAATACTTTCGAGCCGCATTTTGATTCCTTCGAACTCAGACAAATATTTTTCAGCCCCGGGCTTTTCTTCAACTGCGAAGGACGTGTTAGAAAAAGCGATCAAGACCCCAAAAAACAAACCAGGAAGAAGCTTAAGCCTTGCGAATCTCATCGCCTTCAATGACTTGTTGGTTGGGGGCTTCTTCCACAAGGGTGGCCGCGGAAAACTTATCATAGAGTTTTTCGACTTGGACCGTCGCGATCTCCTTGCCCTGCTTGAGGACCTTCAGCTTGTCTGCCATCTTGAGCCCGTCTTGAAGTCCTTGGTTGATGACCACAAAATTAAATTTTCGATTCACGGTAAGAACCTTGGGGCCTGTCGTTGTCCCGACGATCGCAGAAACTTCGGAAGATGGGCCGCCAGCCGTCGTAGCGGCGGAAGTTTCCGGTGCCGCTGGTGCAGCAGGTTTTGCGGATGCAATGAAGGGTTCAGAAGCCATCGATCCGCCAGAGGTCGCGGGCTTGAATACGAGCTGGGAAGCTCCGGCCCCGGACGCGCCCGTTGTTGAAGAGGATGTCATGGGAGGCGCTGTGCCGGTAGACCGGGACGCGGCAAAGGGATCCGTATTCATGTCCGCGGGTGTCACCCCACAAGCCGCTTGGGCATCCTTGGCTTTTTTCTCAAGCTCCCCCATTTTCGCCTGAAGTTCCGCGATCATGGTCTGATGGCTTTTGAGCTGTTTTTCGAGCACGGCCTTCTCGGAATCAATACGTTTTTGTTCGGCCTGAAGGCTCTCAAGCTGGGACTGCATAGCTTCGGCCTTGGTACGATATTCCTCGCTCTTGGCCGCGATCTGTTCCTTCTCAGCCTTGATCTGTTCTTTCTCGGACTGGACGGTGATCATTTTTTCTTTAACTTGGTCGTACTTGGCCTCAAGGGTGCCTCGAACCGTACGTTCTTCGACCCAGCCCTGATACAAATAATAAGAGCCCCCGGCGGCGGCGACAGAAAGAAGAAACGCAAAAATGATGCCAAGTTTACCCATGATAGGCCCTCTTCTTCTTAGTGATCTCTTGATTATCTGGTAATAGAAAGACCGAAGTTTCCTGCGCCGGACCTCCCGAGAGCCTCGTTCTCAGGCTGGAGAGGGTTCGGAAGCTTTACCTCCAAACCCTCTCCGTCCGTCCGGCTTTTACATGGACCCTGCCCTCGTCCTGTACTGACGGGCAGAGCGATGAAAAACGAAAGAGGCCTAAGAAAGGTGCTTGCTGACGAGTTTGGTCATCTCGAACATATTGACGACCGACTTGCCGCCGAACACGGTCTTGAGCGAGGCATCCGCGTTGATGTTGCGCTTGTTCGCCTGATCCTGGAGATTGTTCTTCTTGATGTATTCCCAAAGTTTTTTCACGACTTCGCTGCGAGGCATCGGACCCTTGCCGACCACTGCTGCAAGTTCCGCGCTCACATTCATCGGTTTCATAAACGCTGAGTTCGCTTTCGCCATAATACTTTCTCCTTTTGGTTTGAACCGAGTTCCCGCATCCGCTATCCCGGACCCGCGCCCACGGCCTTTACTGGGTTGATATCATACAATACAGTTTCAAAGACAACAATAAAGGTTTTCTTTTTTTGTTAGTCCCAATTCCAATCAATTTCATCGAAGATGAAATTGGGACTATCCTTGTCACCCTTTTAAAAAAGAATGAAAGACAAGGATAGGGGACTATTTCGGCTTCGCCAGCAGAAACTTCAGCTCTTTCATAAAATGACTCACGTCCTGAAAATCGCGATAGACGCTGGCGAAGCGCACATACGCCACCTGATCGATCTTCGCAAGCCTCTGCATGATAAATTCTCCAATGATCCGGGACGGGACCTCCCGGTCGTATTTTTCGCGAATCGTGGTCTCAAGATCCTCCGCGATCTTTTCCTGGGCCGCAAGCGGCACGGGGCGCTTCTCGCAAGCCTTGTACACTCCGGCGAGCACTTTGGAACGCTCATAGGCCTCGCGGCGCTGGTCCTTTTTTACCACGAACATCGGAATCTCCTCCACCCGCTCATAAGTGGTAAATCGTTTACTGCAGGCCGTGCATTCGCGCCGTCTGCGAACCACTTCCCCTTCGTTCGCCGCGCGCGAATCAATCACCTTGTCAGAATCCAGCTTGCAGAAAGGACAACGCATACGGCATCTTCTCCTTTATTGAAGCTCTGGGTAAAGGGGGAACTTTTGAGTCAGGGATTCGACCCTCGAAAGGACACCCGCGAGATTCGCTTCTTCCTCGGGAGCCTTGAGGGTTTGATCGATGAGCTCGGCAATGAGTTCCATTTCTTTTTCCCTCATCCCGCGCGTGGTCACGGCAGGCGTTCCTAACCGGACCCCGGACCCCTTGAAGGGCGATTCTTTGTCGAACGGGATCATATTCTTGTTCACCGTGATCTTCACTTTATCCAAAAACTCCTGGACCTGTTTCCCGTTAAAACCCTTCACGGTCACATCCACGAGCATAAGATGATTGTCTGTGCCGCCGGAGACAATCCTCCAACCCCGCGCCGCCATCGCACGGGCTAGCGTCTTGGCATTCTTCACGATCTGGGCGCTATATTCTTTAAACTCGGGACTCAAAGCCTCCTTGAGCGCCACCGCTTTCGCCGCGATCACATGCATGAGGGGCCCACCCTGGATACCCGGAAATACGGCGGAATCGATCGCTTTCGCATATTTCTCTTTGCAAAGGATCAGACCCGCGCGGGGACCGCGAAGTGTTTTATGCGTCGTCGTGGTCACCACATCCGCACAGGGCACGGGACTCGGATGATGCCCCGTGGCCACAAGACCTGCGAAATGCGCCATGTCCACCATCAAAAGCGCCCCGACCTGATCGGCGATCTTCCGGCCGCGCGCAAAATCAATGATCCGCGGATAGGCCGATGCGCCCAAAAGAATCATCTTGGGCTTGTGCTCTTGCGCCAGCTTCTCCAGGGCGTCATAATCGATTCTCTCGTCCTTCGGACTGACCCCGTAGGGAATGATCGTATAAAATTTCCCGGAATAATTCATTTTATGGCCGTGCGATAAGTGGCCGCCATGCGTCAGATCCATCCCCAAGATCTTGTCCCCCGGTTGCAAGAGCGCCATAAAAACCGCGATATTGGCCGAGGTCCCGCTGTGGGGCTGGACATTCGCGTGCTCGGCGCCGAAAAGCTGCTTCGCGCGGTCGATCGCGAGCTGTTCCACCACATCCACATTTTCGCAGCCGCCGTACCAACGCTTCGACGGATACCCCTCGGCGTATTTATTCGTCAAGACGGACCCCATCGCCTCGAGGACAGAGATCGAAGCGAAATTCTCGCTCGCGATCAGCTCGATATTCTCGTTCTGTCGGCGGGCTTCCGCCCGGATGGCGTTATAGATATCGGGATCGGTCTTCTTAAGCTGGGTTTGATCGATGATGCTTTTTTTCATAGGCCTTGATTTTGTTGACACGGACTTCATGTCGTCCCCTTTCAAATGGTGTGTTGAGCCAGGTATCCACGAGCGGAAGGATAATATCCTGCGGTATAAACCCCGAGCCGAGGATCAGCATATTGGAATCATTGTGACCGCGGGAAAGACGCGCCTGTTCGATATTTTGACAGAGCGCCGCGCGAACACCGTCCACCTTGTTGGCCGCGATCGTGCTCCCGATCCCGGTGTAGCAGATCCCGATCGCCCGCTGGCATTCTTTGCTGGCCACCTTTTCGGCCGCGGCAAAAATAAAATCCGGATAATCACAGGATTCGTCGGTAAAGGCGCCGCAGTCGATCACTTCGAAATTCTTGTTCTTGAGAAAATCGATCAGCGCGTTCTTTAATTGAATGCCGCGATGATCGGTCGCGACCGCGATCTTGGGTTTCATCATATTTTCCGCCTTTCCGGTTACTCCAGCTGGAAGATCTTGTTCATATGTTGTTTCATTTTTGATTCAATATCAAGCAAGGTTTTTTCGTAGACCTGCAGGCCCATCCCGATCGGGTCCTTCACCCCGAGGATGATCGTCTTTTCCTTGACGGCGGGCAGCATCTTCGCGATATCCTCCGCATGCTGTTCATCCATCGCAAAAACCAGGTCCGAGCTCCAGAGATCCCCCGTCCGGCAAGCCCGGCTGCGGAACCGGCTCAGATCAATCTCGCGATTTTTCATCACAAGCTCGGCTTCCGGCGCGCAAGGAAGACCGTCCCGTGCGCGCATCCCGCACGAAAACACTTCGATCTCAGAAGCAAGGTCGCGTTGCAGAATCTCTTTTTTGAGCCATCCCTCTGCCATGGGCGAACGGCAGGAATTTCCCGTGCAAATGATCAAGATCCGTTTGGAAGGACATTTCGCGGCCTTGATCTTTTCAACGGCCTTTTCCACGTCCGCGGCTTGGGCGCCTTTTCTCAAGATCACCGGCATCTCACCCGAAACGTCCACCACCGTCGAATCGAGCATCCACTCGGTCCTTCCGCCGTCGATCAACCTGGCAAAAGCTCCCGGCAATTGTTCCGCCACCTGATGGGCCGTATGCGGTGAAGGCTCTCCACTTTTATTCGCGCTGGTCGCGATAAGCGGTTCTCCGATCTCCCGGATCAAGGCACTCGCGATCTTGTTCTTCGGGAACCTCACGCCGATCTTATGGTCCGAAAGATCGGGCACCACCAAGGTCACCGGCCCCGGCCAGAACTGCCGGGCCATTGCGCTCACAAGCGGCGTCTTCCTGACCCACAATCTTTCGAGCATGGACCAATCGCCGATATGGTAAGCGAAAAGCTTATCCTTCGAGCGGCCTTTGATCTTACAGAGGCGGTCTTCGATCTGTGGCGCGCCCATCCGCCCGCCGATCCCATAAACCGTTTCCGTCGGAAACGCGATCACCTGTCCTTCTTTACAGATATTCGCCACTTCCCGGATGCGCACCATATCCGGGTCATGACTATCGATTTTGACCACTCCAGGCGATACCTTCAAAGCGCTTGAGCCTCCGTGCAGCGACAGTTTTACTTCCGGATCTTCTCTTGCAATTTTTTGTTCTTTTCCCGACTGCTTTCTATCAAAGCATCCTTGTATTTTCGGAGCTTCTCCGTCAGTTTTGCGTCCGAAAGGGCCAGGATCTGCACCGCCAAAAGACCGGCGTTGCGCGCCCCCGGTTTTCCCACCGCCACCGTGGCCACCGGCACTCCGGCCGGCATCTGGACCGTCGCCAAAAGTGCGTCCAAGCCATTCATCTGGGTCGCCGCCAGCGGTACCCCGATCACCGGCAGAATCGTATTGGCGGCCACAGCCCCGGCCAAATGCGCAGCCCCGCCGGCGCCGGCAATAATGACCTTGAGGCCCTTTTGCGTCGCCTGGGTCGCGAAATCCGCGACAAGAATCGGTGTGCGGTGCGCCGAAAGCACCTGCATCTCGAAGCTCACCCCGAACTCCTTCAGCACCTCCGCGCTTTCCTGCATCACTTCCAGGTCCGAATCACTTCCCATCACGATCGAAACAAGTTCGTTCATCGCAGCACCTCAATGGCCTTCTGGCCGATGTCGTGGCGGCAAAAACCGCCGTCGAAATGAATTTGCGTGATCACTTGATAAACACGTTCATGAGCGGCCTTGAGCGTGTCGCCCCAAGCCGTCACGGCGAGCACTCTTCCTCCCGCTGTGATGACCTGCTTTTCTGCGTTGAATGCCGTGCCAGCGTGAAAAACCTCCACATCCGGTTGCCCCTTCACAGCGTCAAGTCCCCGAATCGGGAAACCTTTTTCATAGGACCCCGGATATCCGCCCGAGGCCATCACGACCGTAATGCATGCCTTGTCATGCCATTCAAGACTTTCCGTTTCCAAAGACCCGTTGGCGATCTGCACCAACACAGGCAGAAGATCGGAGCGCAAACGCGGAAGGATCACCTCGGTCTCGGGATCCCCAAACCGGCAATTGTATTCAAGCACAAACGGCCCGTCCTTGGTCATCATGATCCCGGCATAAAGAACGCCGCGGTAAGACATTCCGTCCCGGGCCATTCCTTCAAGGATCGGACGCACCGCGACATTAATGATCTCTCCGATCTCGGACTCCGGGATTTTCATGCTTGGCGAAAAAGCGCCCATGCCCCCCGTATTCGGACCCCGATCATGGTCATACGCCCGTTTGTGGTCCCGCGCGCTCGCCAGAGGGATGATCTTTTTCCCGTCCGTCAGCACGAGGATCGAAAGCTCTTCTCCTTCAAGCTTCTTTTCAATAATGACCTTGGAGCCCGCACCCCCGAAAATTTTCCCTTCCATCATCTGTGTGAGCGTCGCGACCGCATGCTCGGAACTGTCGCAGATCACCACGCCCTTCCCCGCCGCGAGCCCGTCCGCCTTGATCACCAACGGCATCTCGGCCTCGATCACATAGTGCTTAGCCTCTTTCACATTCGTGAATATCTCGTAGGCGGCCGTGGGGACGCCATACTTGGTCATGATCTCCTTGGAAAAAGCCTTACTACCCTCCAGAAGCGCCGTATCTTTAGACGGACCGAAGAGCAGCAATCCATTTTCACGAAACACATCGCCGATCCCCGCCACCAAAGGAACTTCGGGACCCACGACCGTCAGATCGATCTTTTCACGGAGCGCGAATTCCAGAAGGCCCTGAATATTATCCGAGGCTATCGGAACACATTCGGCGTGCTGACTGATCCCCGCATTCCCCGGAGCCGCATAAAGTTTTGTGAGAAACGGGCTCTGCGCGATCTTCCATGACAGCGCATGTTCGCGACCGCCGGAGCCAATTAAAAGGACTTTCATGCGACGGTGACCCCCTGCGACCGAACGATCTGGCCGATCGCCCAAGAATTCAGTTTAAAACTCTTCAGGACCTTTTGCGCAGAGCCGACATGACGCTTTTCAAGGATCACCACCATCCCGACACCCATATTGAAAGTTTTGTACATTTCGTGATCTGAGATACCGCCCGCCTTCTGCGCGACACGGAAGATCGCAGGGACTTTCCATGCATCACGATCGATCTGGGCGCCCAGCCCCTTCGGGATCACACGCGGCAGATTGTCATAAAAACCGCCGCCCGTGATATTCACGATGCCTTTCACCGGTAATTTCTTCACAAGCGCCAGGACAGGCTTCACATAAATGAGGGTCGGTGTCAAAAGTTTCCTGCCCACAGGACCGCACAGTTCTTTTTCGGAAAAGATCTTCCTTATAAGAGAGTAACCGTTCGAATGGAATCCCGATGACTGGATCCCGAGGATGATATTCCCGGCTTTGATCTTTTGACCGGTCACCACTTTCTTGCGTTCCACTGCGCCGACTGAAAATCCGGCGACATCATATTGCGCCGCAAGCGCCGTCTTCTTGTCGGTATAAAATCCGGGCATAATGGCCGTCTCGCCGCCCACGAGCGCGCAACCGGACTGCCGGCAGCCTTCGGTGACGCCCTTCAAGACCTCTCCGATCACATTCGTCTGAAATTTTCCGGAGGCGTAATAATCGAGAAAGAAAAGCGGACGGGCGCCGGAGGTGATGAGATCGTTCACGCACATCGCGACAAGATCGATCCCGATCGTATCGTGCTTTTCCAGGAGCCGCGCGAGTTCGAGCTTCGTCCCCACGCCATCGGTCGAAGCCACGAGCAGAGGATCCTTGATCTTCGTCTTCGACAGGTCAAAAAGGGAGGCGAACCCAAGCGTATCGCCGCAAACGCCCGGCGTGTGGGTTGACCGGATGAGGCCCGAAATCTTCCGGTTGTACGCAGGGTCCCCTTTCAGGTGCGGCACACCAGATTTTTCGTAGGTCCAAGCGCTCATATTTTGCAGCAATTCCTTTTGTGCTCCAGTTTATATTTGTCATCCGAGTCGTAGATCTTGGTCGGGTATTTCCCTGTGTAGCAGGCGGCGCAGAAATCCTTCGGGCTCTGAGTGGTCGCGCCAAGCATCCCTTCCAAACTAAGATAGCCCAGCGTATCCACGTTCAGGAACTTCTTGATGTCCTCCATGCTGTTATTGGCAGCCAAAAGCTCCTTTTTGGACGGGAAATCGATCCCGTAAAAACAGGGCGAAATGTGCGGCGGGCCGCTGATCCGCATGTGGACCTCTTTGGCACCGGCGCCCCGCAAAAGCTTGACGCGACTTCGGGCCGTATTTCCGCGGACGATCGAATCATCCACCACGATCACACGTTTGCCTTTCACGACCTGGCGGATCGGGTTCAATTTGATCTTCACCTTGAGGAGGCGCCCCGTTTCCGAAGGACTGATGAACGTGCGCCCAATGTAGTGGTTGCGCACAAACCCGTGCGAGAGAGGGATCCCCGATTCCCGGGAATAGCCCACCGCCGCGAAACTTCCGGAGTCCGGCACCGGGATCACGATGTCCGCCTCCACGGGGTGCTCTTTCGCAAGTTGGCGTCCCAGGTTTTCGCGCACAAACGCCACACTGTCATTAAAAATAGTTGAGTCCGGCCGCGCGAAATAAACGTGCTCGAAAATACACTGGGCCTTATTGATTTTTTCATCCTTAAATGGAAAATGGCTGCGAAGCCCCTCTTTGTCGATCACGACGACCTCGCCCGGCTCAATTTCACGGATAAACTCCGCTTCGATCAGATCGAACGCGCAGGTCTCGGAGGCAAGCACGTAGCTATTTCCCAATTTGCCGAGACAGAGCGGCCGAAACCCTTGAGGATCGCGGACCCCGAACAAATGATCCTCGGTCAGAAGGACCAGACTGAAGGCGCCTTTCGCGCGCTTCGCCGCCCCGATCACGCCTTCTTCATGGGAACGGTAGGACGGCTTGGCGATCATATGCACAAAGACCTCGGAATCGATGGTGCTCCCGAAAATGGACCCGTAGGCTTCCAGCTCCGCGCGGAGGATTTGCGCGTTCACAAGGTTCCCGTTATGAGCGATCGCGATTTGGCCGCGCGAATAATCGACCTTGCAAGGTTGGGCGTTTAAAAGCGTCGAGGACCCGGTCGTAGAATAGCGGACATGACCGATAGCGTTTTTTCCGGGAAGTTGCGCGAAGGACTCCTCATCGAAGACCTCGCCCACGTGTCCCATTTTCTTGACAAGGTAAAGGTCGGAGCTGTCGCTGGTGCAGATCCCGGCCGCTTCCTCACCGCGGTGCTGAAGCGCAAAAAGCCCGAGCTGCGTGATGCGCGCCGCTTGAGGATGATTGTAAATACCAAAAATGCCGCAATGATGCTTGATATTTTCGCCGCTCATGATTGATGCTCCATAATGTTTGGGATCGTTTTTTCAAAAAGAGCCGTCATATCCTTGACCGTCAGCTGGATCCGGTCTTCCACGATAAGCGCATCCCCGCCCACGTTGCCAATCTCATAGAACGCGACTCCCTGCTTCTTCGCCAGGCTCCTGACATCCTTTTGATGTTCCGGCCTGACCGAAAGGATCACACGCGATTGGCTTTCGCCAAAATAAAGCGCGTCCGTCCGGAGTCCCTTCTGATGTTTCAAAACGCCGTCAAGACTCGGCACTGAGGCGCCGCAGCCTTCGGCGCTCTTGATACAGCATTCGGCCAGCGCTACGCCAAGCCCGCCCTCGGAAAGATCATGACAAGACGCGAGCTTTTTTCCGTCCGCGGCGGCAAGGATGAATTGATGGAGCGCCTTCTCGCGCGCGAGGTCAAGCCGCGGCGGCAGGCCCTGTTTCAAGCCGTGCTCGATCATCAGGTAATGGCTCCCGCCCAGCTCATTGAATGTTTCACCCGCGAGAAAAATAATATCTCCCGCGTTCCGGAATGCCGAAGGAACGCGCTTTTCGATATTCTCCAAAAGACCGACCATTCCGATCGTCGGGGTCGGATAGATGGCGCCTTGCGGGCTTTCATTATAGAAGCTGACATTCCCGCCCGTGACCGGGATCTCAAGCGCCTTGCAAGATTCAATGATCCCCGACACCGCGCTGTGGAATTGCCAGAAGATCTCGGGCTTCATGGGATTGCCGAAATTAAGACAATTCGTCACGCCGATCGGCCGGGCGCCGGAACAAACAACGTTGCGCGCGGCTTCCGCGACAGAGATCTTCCCGCCTTCGAGTGGATCAAGATAGACATAAAGACTGTTGCAATCGGTGGAGACCGCGATCCCTTTTTGCGTTCCTTTGATACGGATCAGCGCGGCGTCATGCCCCGGATAAAAGACCGTGTCCGTACGAACCATGTGGTCGTACTGCTGCCAAACCCAGGCCTTGGAAGCAATCGAAGGATAAGAAAGCAATCGCTTGAGTACGGCGCTAAAATCCTTGGGTTCGGAAATGGCAGCGAGATCAAGCTTCTGCGCCTGGGCAAGATAGGCCGGTTTTTCTTCTTCGCGCGTATAAACCGGCCCGTCATCGGCAAGCGACTTGGCCGGAATCTCCGCGGCCATCTTGCCTCCATCCAGGACGCGATACTTGTCCCCTCGGGTCACCTCTCCAATCTTCACGGCGTGAAGGTCCCATTTTTTAAAAATATCCTCGACCTCTTTTTCCTTTCCTTTTTTGACAATCACCAGCATGCGCTCCTGCGATTCCGAGAGCAGGGTTTCATAGGGGGTCATCCCGGGCTCGCGGCGCGGCACTTTCGCGAGGTCGATCTCGACCCCGGTGCTCGCGCGGGATGCGGTTTCGCAACCCGCGCAGGTCAGGCCCGCGGCGCCCATGTCTTGCATCCCCACAAGCGCGTTGGTCCTGAGAAGTTCCAAACACGCTTCCATTAAAAGTTTTTCCATGAAGGGGTCCCCGACCTGGACCGCCGGACGGTCCTCATGACTTTGCTCTGAAAGCTCCTTGGAGGCGAACGCCGCGCCGCCCAGTCCATCGCGGCCGGTCGTGGCGCCCACGTAATAAACCGGATTGCCGATGCCGTGCGCCGCGCCGCGGACGATCTCTTCTTTTTTGATGAGACCGAGCGCCATTACATTCACCAGAGGATTCCCTTCATACGAAGTGTCAAAATAAATGTCGCCCCCGACGGTGGGAATGCCCATGCAATTACCGTAATGGGCAACCCCGGCGACCACGCCGCGGAAAAGCCGCTGGCTCACCGGCTGTGCGAGATCGCCGAACCTAAGAGAATCCATGACGAGGATCGGGCGAGCCCCCATCGTAAAAATGTCCCGGAGAATACCGCCCACGCCGGTTGCTGCGCCCTGGAAAGGTTCGATCGCCGAGGGGTGGTTATGACTTTCGATCTTAAAACACACCGCAAAACCGTCACCGATATCCACGATCCCGGCATTCTCCTGCCCCGGTTTCACGAGTAGATGTTCCTGACGCGGAAGTTCCGCGTTCATTTTCGAAAAGAGCCTCAGGATTGACTTGGAATTCTTATAAGAACAATGCTCGCTCCACATCACGCTGAACATTCCGAGCTCCGTGATATTGGGGTCCCGTCCGAGAATGTCCCGGATATGCTGATATTCTTCCGGGGTGATCCCGTGCGCCGCGACCAATTCCGGAGTGATGGGGGTTGTCGAATCCAGTGCCGGCATAATTTATCCCAGTGCGTTTAAGATGCTTTCGAAGATCTTGCGTCCGTCCGAAGAACCGAGGAGGTCCTCACTCGACCGTTCCGGATGCGGCATCATACCCAGAATGTTCTTCTTCTTGTTCACGATACCCGCGATATGGTCTCTGGAACCGTTCGGATTGAACTCTTCTCCGAGTTTTCCGTCTTCAGAGGAGTAACGAAAAACGACCTGCTCGTGGTCATGCAAGGATTTCAGCGTGTCCTCATCGCAATAATAATTCCCCTCGCCATGCGCAATGGGGACACAAAGCGTCTCGCCCGGATCCATCTGTCCGGTGAAGATCGTCAGGTTCTCTTCGGTGCGAATCCAGGTGTGCTTGCAAATGAATTCCAGCGTCTTGTTCCTGAGCATCGCGCCCGGCAAGAGCCCGGCCTCCAGAAGGATCTGGAACCCGTTGCAGATCCCGATCACGGCACGACCCTCGTGGGCGTGTTTGATTACGGATTCCATGACGGGCGAAAAACGGGCAATGGCTCCGGTCCTGAGATAATCGCCATAGCTGAAACCGCCCGGGATAACCACCAGATCCACTTTGGGAAGGTTCCGCTCCTTGTGCCAGACATATTCCACCGGCACTTTGACGACGTCTTTAAGCGCGTGAAAACAGTCCGTATCGCAATTGGAACCCGGAAACACAATGACCGCGGCTTTCATCTAAAACCCCTGGATGATGGATGGCGGATATCGGAGAGCGCAAAATCAAACCTTTCCGCCATCCTCCATCCGATATCCGTATTGCTAAATTATGAAGGCAATTCTTGAATCTCGAAAGAATACTCTTCGATCACAGGATTATGAAGCAACTTATCGCACATGACGTGGATACATTCCTCCGCCTTTGCGCGGGTCTCCGCTTCAAGAGCCAGCTCGAAATACTTCCCGATCCTCAGACTCTTTGCTTCCTTGAACCCCATGGACTCGAGCGCGTGAAGCGTCGTCTGCCCCTGCGGATCCAGGACCGATTTTTTTAAACTGGTATGAATTCTCACCTTAAAGTTCATGCTCTCTCCTACTTCCGGCTTCGGATATCTTTTCCGGATAATCGTTGATAAATCTCACAATAAGCCTCCGTGGTCTTTTCGATAATATCGCCCGGAAGCTCCGGCGCGGGGGGACGCTTGTCCCAGGCAAGCGTCTCCAGATAATTCCGGACGATCTGCTTGTCAAAACTCGGCTGGTCATGGCCCGTCTCGTACCGGTCGGCCGGCCAAAACCTGGAACTGTCGGGCGTCAGGATCTCATCGATCAACATCATCTTTCCGTCATGGAGTCCGAATTCGAATTTCGTATCCGCAATGATGATCCCTCTGGACGCCGCGAACGCCTGCCCCTTTTTATAGAGAAGGATGGAGAGGTCCTTGGCCTGCTGGGCGATGTCCTTTCCCACGATCCGGATCGCCTCGCTGAAATCGATATTGATATCATGCCCCGTCTTCGCCTTGGTGGACGGCGTGAAGATCGGCTCCGGAAATTTCTGGCATTGTTTCATCCCGGACGGAAGCGTGTACCCGCAGACCTTGCTCGTCTTGAGATAATCCTTCCACCCGGACCCGGTAATATAACCCCGCACCACACATTCGATCGCAAGCGGCTCGGCCCGCTTCACGAGCACCGAACGCCCCGTCAGTTCATGGCGGAAGTTCACGACGACCTCTTTGGGCAGCCCCATGGCGTCCACGTCCGCAGTGATCAAATGCTGGGGAAGGATATCCTTGAAATGCTCCAGCCAGAAAAGCGTGACCTGATTGAGGACTTTCCCTTTCATCGGGATCGGGTCCGGAAGCACGACGTCAAAAGCGCTAAGCCGGTCGGTCGTCACGATCAAAAGCTTGTCGGGACCCACGCCATAGATATCGCGCACTTTTCCGACGGCAACCCGAGGCAACGGCAAATGCGTTTCCAGGATCGCTTCGTTCCTGTCAAGATCACTCACCATAGGATCTCCCTCTTATTTACCGGATGAAAGGATTCCCGTGCGTTTCAGGATGACGGGCACGTTTTTAAGATGCCTGTCATAACTGAAGACTGCGCGTATTTCTTGGGGCGTCAGGACTTTCAAGATCTTCTCATCTCTTAACACCACTTGTTTCAGAAAAAGTTTCTCATCTTCCCAAAGTTTCCTGGCCGCGTCCTGCACGAGCTTGTAGCCTTCCTCGCGCGTCAGACCTTTTTCCACGAGCGCGAGAAGCAGGCTTTGCGAAAACACCATTCCGCGACTCGACTCCAGATTCTTGAGCATGCGGTCCTTATTGACCACGAGGTTCTCGATCACGTTCTGCATAAGCCCCAGCATGTAATCCAGGAGGATTGTGCTGTCGGGAAAAATGACGCGTTCGACCGAGGAGTGGGTAATGTCCCGCTCGTGCCAGAGGGCGATATTCTCAAAACCCGCAAGTGCGTTCCCGCGAAGAATACGCGAAAGTCCCGCCACGCGTTCGCACGTGATGGGGTTCCGCTTGTGCGGCATGGCGGAAGACCCCTTCTGTCCCTTCGAAAAAAATTCCTGTACTTCAAAAGTCTCTGTTTTCTGAAGACCCCGGATCTCGGTTGCAAGCTGTTCAAGCGATCCACCGAGGACCGCGATCGCTCCGAGATATTCCGCGTGACGGTCGCGCTGAAGGACCTGTGTGGAAACAGGCGCCTGGTTTAGCCCGAGTTTTCGGCAAACAAACTCTTCGACCTTGGGATCCACATTCGCGAAAGTCCCGACCGCGCCGGAAACTTTTCCATAGCGAAGGTTTTCTTTGGCGGCTTCGAGACGCACCAGGCCCCGCTGACACGCGGCATGAAAGAGCGCCATCTTGAGCCCGAAGGTGATGGGTTCGGCGTGCACGCCGTGCGAGCGGCCCACCATAAGGGTCGAGGCGTGCTCTTTGGCTTTCTTGCCGAGGAGCGAGATTAGTTTTTTCAACTCACGGATCAAAATATCCGAGGCTTCCTGGACCTGGAGTGAAAGTCCTGTGTCCAGAATGTCGGAGGAAGTCAGGCCGAAGTGAACATAGCGGCTCACGGGACCGACGTTCTCGGAAATATTGGTAAGAAAGGCGATGACGTCATGATTGACGACCTTTTCGATCTCTCTGACGCGTGCCACGTCGAATTTCGCCTTGGCACGGACTTTGGCGGGAACATCCTTGGGAATATAACCGTAATGTGCAAGCCCCTCAAGCGCGGCCAGTTCCACCTCAAGCCACTTTTGGAGCTTGTTCTCTTCAGTCCAGACCTTCGCCATTTCCTGGCGCGAGTAACGGCTGATCATAGGAAGTACTAAGCCTCCTTAATTTCTAATGCGGCCACGATAAATACTCCCGCCGCTAGTACCCGGCGGGATGCGTCGAACCATAGCGCTAACGGGATTTAAACCCGTGTTTCTGCCTTGAGAGGGCAGCGTCCTAGATCAGGCTAGACGATAGCGCCCTGACATACAAATTCAACATTCAATCGATTCCCGAGGCGCTACAAGAAACACGAGGCCTGTGACAAATCTAACCCACGATTGAAAAACAAATTATGGAGAGAATAATGCACTACGAACAGGAACAGTATAGCTTTCGCTATACAGAATGTCAACGGACACGAGTCCCGACCACCCTTCAATTCAACAAAAGCGGGAGTTCTTGAGCGATTTGAAAACCGCCCCTTAAAACTTCCGATCGACTTTGTCCTTCAAGTCGTAGACGGACTTCTCAAGCATCTTCACGCGTTCTGACATGAACCGATTCGCCTGCTCCAGGTCCCCGATACGTCTTTCGAAATTATCCATGCGGTCCTGCTTGAGAGTTTTTTCCATATCGGAAAATTCCGCCGGAGTTCCCGTCATTCCCGTCCCCGTCGCCTCGCTCTCGACCGCCCGCGCAAGCGGAAGCGCGATCGAAAAAAACAGTATTCCCAAAGCTGCAACTGCCACGATTTTTTTCATAGGGATCACCTCGGGCGGAGTATACCATAATTATAAAAAACGGGGAACGCAAAACGGGAAACGCTACGTGGTAAGGCTCAAGGCGCACGGAGTACGGTGTATAAGATTTAAAAACGCAGCGCTCGCGCCGTACGCTTCACACCGTACGCGCCACGCTCGCGGCCTCAGCCGCGTGGGTGGAATTTCGCGTGCACGGATTTGAGACGGTTTCCGGAGACGTGTGTGTAGATCTGGGTCGTGGAAATATCCGCGTGCCCGAGGAGCTCCTGCACGACACGCAGGTCGGCGCCTCCCTCCAGAAGGTGGGTCGCAAAAGAATGGCGGAAGGTATGCGGGGTAATGGTTTTGGTAATGCCGGCAAGCCGCGCGTATTTTTTGATCATCTGCCACACGAATTGCCGCGTCAACCCTTTCCCGCTCCGACCCAGAAAAAAATGGTCCGTCTTGGCCTTCGTCTTGGAACGGACCCGGGTGAGGTAATTCTGGCAAGCGGCGACCGCCACACTGCCCATCGGGACAAGCCGTTCCTTGTCGCCTTTGCCGCGGCACTTGATGAATTTATTGTCCAGATACACATGCTCCACCGTGATCTCCGTAATCTCGGAAACCCGCATCCCGGTCGCATAAAGACATTCCAGGAGCGCGAGGTCGCGTATCCCGCCGGGCTTTTTTGTGTCCGGCATTTTGAGGAGCGAATCCATTTCCTGCGCGGTCAAAAAGTGCGGCAATTTCTTCCAAAGCTTGGGCGACTCCAGGACGCTTGTAATATCATTTTTGACATGGCGCTCCTTGGTAAGAAAACGGTGGAAAAGTTTGACCGAAACCAGCCCACGGGCAATGGAAGAGGATTCGAGGCCGCGCTTGCTTTCCGCGTTCAGGAATTTCAGGATGTGCGTTCGCGAGACCTTGTTCCAGTCCGAAACCTTTTCTTTTTTGAGAAACGTGTCGTAACGCACAAGGTCCTGCCGGTAGGCGTCGAGCGTGTTCTGGGCCAGCCCTTTTTCCACGGAAAGATAGTTGAGGAAATCTTCAAAGAGAAGCTGGCTCTTGTCCTTGGATTTTTCCGGAGGCGCCGCGACTGTATCCATGTGCAGGATATCGGCTAAACAGAGTTGAGCCTATAGTGAATAGCTTATAGACTTTAGCCAGGAGCCAGGGCTCACGCATCTAAATTTTTTCGCTCTGTAGAGTGACACGTTATTAAAATTTCGCCTTTTTAAAAAAACAAGAGCTTGTTTTATGCGACATTTAGCATCACAAGCGCTTGTGTTCCAATACGTTAAGATGCGTAGGCCCTGGCCAGGAGCTCGAAGCCCTTCATGCAATTTTCCAATTGTGCTATGATACGAGCCGCATCGGAAAGGATCCTGGATGGCCACGGAAAACATGACTTTTCAGTATGAGATTGAGTTCAAGGACGGCCGCAAGAAAAGTTTCACGGTCGAACTTGATCCTGAATCGCTTGCGCTCACTCCCAAGCCCCGCCCCACTCCGCCGGAATGGGTGAAGCTCGAGGTTCACCGCTGTGAGAACTGTTCCCTGGATCCGGCCACGCATCCTCACTGCCCGATCGCTTTGAACCTCACGGAAGTAGTGGAAGCCTTTTCGAAGGATCATTCCTACGAGGAAGTGCATGTCACAATCCGGACCCCGCCCCGGACCTACCAACGGAAGATCGCGCTCCAGGACGCCCTGCGTTCGCTTTTCGGGATCTACATGGTCTCAAGCGGCTGCCCGGTTCTCGACAAACTGCGCCCGCTCGTCCAAATGCATCTCCCGTTCGCGACCATGAAGGAAACGGCCTACCGGGCTCTTTCGATGTACGTGCTCGCGCAATTTTTCATTCAGAGAAAAGGCGGCGCTCCGGATATGACATTGGAAGGACTTGGGAAGATTTACCGGGAGATCGAACTCGTGAACCGCGGCCTGCACCAGCGCCTCGTCCAAGCGAACCTCAACGACGCCTGTCTTAACGCGATCGGGAACCTCAACTGCTACGCCCAGTTCACCCAGATGTTCCTGGAACCCGGAAAACTGGAACAGATCGAAAAACTCTTCACCGCTTACCTGAAATAACGCCTCGTAACCGGGGACACATCACTTCATTCCTGATTTTTTGAGTTCAGAGAGGAATTGTTTCTCATCCCAGATCACAACACCGAGGTCTTGGGCTTTGGCGAGTTTGGAGCCGGCGCCGGGGCCGGCGACGAGGATATTGGTCTTTTTGCTGACGCTTCCGGAAGGATGAGCGCCGAGTTTGCGAAGAAGCGCTTCGGCGGCAGGCCTTTCCATACTTTCGAGCGTGCCGGTGAGAACAATCGTCTTCCCACGGAACGGATTGTCTCCCGCGATCTTCTCCACAATGTTGGTGTGAACGCCCGCGGCTTCGAGCTTTTTGAGGAGCTTTTTGGCAGGCGGATGACCAAAGAATTTTACGATCCTTCCCGCGGTCACAGGACCGATCTCACGGATACCTTCAAGGTCTTCCAGTGTCGCTTTGGAAAGTTTCTCGATGCTTCCGAATTTGTCGGCTAGGATAAAAGCCGTGTGCACGCCGACATCCAGAATGCCGAGCCCAAAAATCAGCCGCTGGAGCGGACGCTTCTTGCTTTGCTCGATCCCGTCGACCAGATTATTCGCGGACTTCTCCCCCATTCGCTCAAGCGCTTCGACATCCGTGATCTTCAGGGAATAAAGGTCGGCCAGGTCTTTGACAAGGCCCTTCTCCACCAACTGGTCAATAATGGAAACTCCGAGATTTTCAATGTCCATGGCTTCGCGCCCGGCAAAATGTTTTAGAAGCCCCTTGAGCTGGGCCGGGCAAAGGGGATTCAGGCAGCGGATGGCGACCTCCTCGCCGTACTTCCCCGCTTTTTCACCGCACACGGGACACTCCTTGGGGAAAACGAACCCGGCGAGCTTCCTCCGCCGTTTTTCGAGGTTCACGGAAATAACCTGCGGAATGATCTCACCACTTTTTTCAATCAGCACATAGTCCCCGATCCGCGTGTCCAAGCGTTTAATCTCATCCTGATTGTGAAGACTCGCGCGCGACACCGTGGTCCCGGCAAGTTGGACGGGTTTCAGGATCGCGACCGGCGTGAGCACTCCGGTGCGGCCCACCTGGATCTTGATATCTTCCAGCACGGTCTCAGCCTGCTCCGCCGCGTATTTGTAGGCGATCATCCAACGTGGAGATTTGGAGGTCATCCCAAGCGCCTTTTGGTCCTCAAAGCGGTCGATTTTTACCACAACTCCATCGATCTCGTATTGGAGCCGGTCACGCTTTTTTTCGATCTCGTCCACCACGCCGAAAACCTCGGCCATGTTCTTGCATTTCTGCGCGTCTGGGATGACCTTAAAACCCAGCTCCTTTAAAAACGCCATGGCTTCGCTTTGACTTTCCGGTTTATCTTTTCCTTCATGCCGTGCCAGACCATGAATCAGGGCATCCAGCTTGCGCCGCGCGACAAGCTTCGGGTCGAGGAGTTTGAGGCTCCCGGCGCAGGCGTTACGGGGATTGGCAAAAAGCTCCTCGCCGTTTTTTTCCTTCTCGCGGTTGATCTTTTCAAATTGATCTTTGGAGATATAGGCCTCGCCGCGCACTTCCAGAAGTTTCGGGACCGGGCCTGTCCAGACACTGCCGGGGGCCGGGATCCGGAGCGGCACAGAACCGAGGGTCTTAATATTCTCCGTAATATCATCCCCATAGCGGCCGTCGCCGCGCGTCGCACCGAGTTTCAGGAGGCCGTCTTCATAAACAAGCGCAATGGAAACACCGTCGACCTTCTCTTCCACAAAATAAGAGAACGGCTCCCCGCCGAGGCCTTTTCCGACGCGCTTGTCGAATTCCTCGAGTTCCTTGCGGGAATAGGTATTGTCGAGCGACAGCATGGGAACTTTGTGTTCGATCGTTTTGAATGCTTTGAGCGGCGCGCCGCCGACCCGTCGGGAGGGAGAATCGGGGGCGGCGAGTTCGGGAAAAGCCTGCTCGAGATCGATGAGCTCCCGCATCAGACGATCATATTCGCGGTCGGAGATCTCGGGCTTGGCCTCAAGGTAATAAAGGCGATTATGCCGTTCGAGTTCTTTCCAGAGCCCCTGGATCTTTTTTGCCGCTTCGTTTTTTGTCATGTTTTCCATTGGCGCAACGATAAGCTTTTACGTTGTGCGTTGAGCGTTGACCGTCGCGCGCCTTTAAAGTAACCGGTACGCCAAAGAGGCCGGCAGTCCTTCGGCTAAGATCTTCTCCGAGGCCCGCTTATTATCGTAAGGCAGACGCACGATTTCAAACGTTAATTCGTCTTCATCTAAAATACCGAATGAAAGCCGGGGGTCCCGATCGCGGGGCTGGCCGATACTCCCCGGGTTCAGGAGATACCGCTCTTTTTTCCGGAGCCTCAGAACGCCTTCTTTCAAATAACCGCCCGTCCCTTCTTTTTCCGCGAAAAAACACGGCACATGACTGTGGCCGAAAAAACCCCACGGGGTCCGAAGCGCTAAGAATGATCTGTAGGCGTCGTTTTCATCGAACAGATAATGAAATTTCTCTGGACTGTGGAGTGTGCCGTGCGCCAGGGTCACGCCACCTTCGGCTTGAAGATAAGGCAGGTCTTTGATTCTGGCGATGAGTTCAGGCCTTAATCTTTCCGCGGTCCAATCAATGGCTTTGCGTGCCCAGTCCGTAAAATCTTCCAAGGCCTTCACATGGATGATCGCGGCCTCGTGATTGCCCAACACATGAAGCCCGGCATGCTGGAGCGCCCATTCCAGACATTCGTTGGGATTCGCGCCGTAGCCGACGGAATCTCCCAGGACCAGAAACTGCGAGAGGCGGCGCTTTCTCGCATATTCCAGCGCGGTCGTAAGCGCTTCCAGATTTCCATGAATATCAGCAAAGACGGCGTAGCGCATAAATCCTTACCCCCTTTTCGCACCCGGTGTGTACACGCATGCACACACCGGGTGTGGCGTGGGTCAAAAAGCGATTGAAAATCCTTTAAAACATCCGTCCGCCTCCGACCAGTGGGCTTCCACATCGCGGATATAATCCTTCATGCCGGATTCTCGGATCGTGGTCAGAAATTCCACCAGCCGGGCCTCCTCGCCTTCCGCGGTCACCTCCACACGCCCGTCCTCGAGATTGCGGACAAATCCCGTCACGGGGTAACGCCGGGCAAGCCGCTCGGCCGTGAAACGGAACCCCACACCCTGAACGGTGCCGGTGAAAAAAACTTGCATTCTTTTCCCATTCATGACGCTGCCGTTTTTGCTTTAAGACAGTGACGAAAATGATACGCGACCACGCCGAACGCGACGGACACGTTCAGGGAATTTTTCAAGCCCGCCATTTCGATCTCAAGGGTCTTGTCACAAAGCGTGACTAATTCATCAGACACCCCGGAGACCTCATTGCCGAGGACAAGACACATGGGGCTGGTCGGGCGGAAATCCTGATAGGGAGTGCTTTCGGCAAGCTGCTCGAGAAAAACGATCTGATAACCCCGGAGCCTCAGCTCGCGTAAAACTTCGCAGGCCTCCCGGCGGTACTCCCAAGGCACTTTCATCTCGGCGCCGAGCGCAGTCTTGGCGATCTGGGTGTCGGGCGGATGGCCCGTGATCCCGCAAATCCAGAGTTTCTCAACTCCCACGCCATCCGCAGTCCTGAAAATAGAGCCGACATTGTAGAGGCTGCGAATATTGTTGAGGACCACGCAGAACGGAAGCTTCGGGGCCTCCTGTTGTGTTTTCTGGCGAGCCACAAGTTCCGAATGGCTTAGTTTTCTCATAACTAAGCGGCGGGCGGTTTTTGGTCCCAGGCGAGGTAGCGGCGGTAGCCCCAGTGATAGATCGATTCCGGAAGCCGCTTGAGAAACCACACCACGATCCCCCACCAGGCCGGCACATACGCGACTCCCTTTCCCTTCCGGATAGCCTTGTAGATATCGTCCGCGGCATTTTCTGGAGAGATCACGCCAAAAAGTCCCTTGCGGCCGCGTACCATGTCCGTATCCACAAAACCGGGGCGGATATCAATGACCTTGACCGGGGTCGTCGAAAGTTTCTGACGCAGACCTTCCATATAATTGGACATGAAGGCTTTGGAAGCGTTGTAGGAAGGTGAACGGCCGCTTCCGCGATGACTTGCCACCGAGGAGATCCCGACAAGGCATCCCGACTTTTGTTGGAGGAAATAATTGACCGCGAAATCGGCAAGGGCGGCAAACCCGAGGACATTGACATGGATTGTCTCTTCCTCGAGCTGCCAATTCAGACCGGGGTTAAAGTGTAAAACACCCGCGTTTACGATCAAAAGGTCCACGCCGTGCATAAGCATGATCAAATTCCCGAGATCATGGATCGCCTCGCGCGTGTTGCGGAGGTCGATCTTCCGGACAAAACTTTCGCCGAGCAGTTCCTTTTGCAGTGCCTGCAATTTTTCAAGAGAGCGCCCGGTCAGCGCGACCAGGTAGCCTTCAGCGGACAGTTTCTTGGCGAGCGCGCGTCCGATCCCTGTGCTCGTCCCGATCACAATGGCTTTTTTTACGGAAACATTCATGGATTTTTTAAATCCCCTATTGAGACTTTCCGGGTCGAACGGCCCCCGGGAATCCCCCGTTATCTTTTTTTCGGCCCATGAAGCTGCAAGAATTTTTCTACAGAGCGATCATAGGTCTTTTCAATATCGTTTGGAAAATAACAGGCGGGCAGCTGATCTTGGGCCCGGTGGTAAGCCACGCACTCGCAGCAGATTCCTTTGCGGGAGCAGGGGTCGTAGGAACAATTGCAACGCTTCTTGTTGGCCTCGATCTTGCATTCCATCTGGGCAGGGCCTCGAGTAGCAAAAATAAGTTGGGGCCTAGCCTCAGCCAGGTCCCGATGGACTATTTAAAATAATTATAATGAAAATCGGGGCGATAGGATTTGAACCTACGGCCTCTCGGTCCCGAACCGAGCGCACTACCAGGCTGTGCTACGCCCCGATGAACTCTATTTAAAAGACCTATCGAAGATCGGGACTGTACTGATTACCTTTAACTCTTAACCAGAATCAGTACGCCCTGACGCATGCTGTTCAAAATCATCTGAAAAATTTCATTAGAACTCAAAGAAGCAAAACGGCGGGGATTATATCATCCTGGGGAAGAGTATTCAATTAAAGGCATTAATCATCGACCGCCAAGTCGGCGGTGGCAGCGATCTGCTCGGGAGTGGGAGGGGGCGCCGTTACATCCTGGGGACGCCCGCCTTGAGTCAAAAGCGCCGCTTCCATGACTTCTTTGAACACAGGAGCAGCCACCGTGCCTCCATAATAGAGAGGCCGCGCCTCATCTAGCACGACCACCATGGCGTAGCGGGGATTATCCGCAGGCGCAAAACCTATAAAGGAAGACATGAATGCGTTATGCGAATAGCCTTTACCTCCGGGCAGGATCTTCTGGGCCGTACCGGTTTTACCGCCCACCAACACATCCGGGATTTTGGCTTTGGTCCCCGTGCCTCTTTCCACGACTTGCGTCAGGATCCCGCGCATCGTCGCGGCCGTTTCGGGTCTGATCACCCTTTGTTTTATCAAAGGTTTTTTCTCTTTAAGTGTCACTCCCGCCGCGTCCTGAACCCTTGAAACGATGTAGGGCTTCACAAGGTATCCCCCGTTCGCGATCACGGATATGGCGGTCACCATTTGCAAGGCTGTCACCATCACCTCTTGCCCCATAGGAATATTGTAAGGAGACGTTTTGGACCATTGAGCCAGCGGCCTCGTAAACCCGGGCGCTTCCCCGGCAATATCAATACCGGTGTAAGTCCCGAACCCGAAACCTTTCACATAATTTTGAAATTTCTGCGAGCCCATTTTGAGCCCGATCTTCACGGCCCCGATATTGCTCGATTTCACGATCACTTCCATCATGGGCAGCATGCCATAAGGGTGAACGTCATGCAGCACCTTGAAACCGTAATTCCATTTCCCGTTCTCGCAATTGATGACAGTCTCCGGGGTCACCGCCCCTTCGTTCAGGGCGCCACTCGCCGCAACGATCTTGAACACCGAACCCGGTTCGTACATGTCGGTGATCGCCCGGTTCCGTTTCGCATCTGCTCCCACGTTGGCGTAATGATTGGGATCAAAGCCAGGCTGGTTCGCCATCGCCAGGATCTCGCCCGTCTTGGGATCCATGACAATCGCCCAGGCCCCCTTGGCCTTCCACTGTTTGAAGGCTCCTTCGAGCGCTTTTTCGGTCAGGTACTGGAGATGCTGATCGATCGTCAATACGACGCGGTTTCCGTCGACCACAGGAAGGCTTTTGATCTCGAACGCCTTGATCTCCCGCCCTTTGGCATCGCGTTGGGTCACACGCTTGCCGGGCTTCCCGCGCAGGTCCCCATCCATGGACCGTTCGATCCCCTCCACCCCCTGATTGTCCACCGTGGAAAATCCGAGCACTTGCGCAAGCATCGTTCCTTGGGGATAGAATCGTTTGTACTCCTCCAGAATGCCCAGTTCGGGGCACTCGAGTTTCCGAATCTTATCGGACTCCTCAAAAGTAACACGCCGTTTGAGCCACACGAACGATTTATCCCGGCTCAACCGTTCCATAACCCATTTTCGGTCAAACCCCAGGATCTTCGCAATCTCACGGCTAAGGTCTGCACGGTCCTCGTCCTTCAACGCACGCGGTACCGCGTAAATGGAGGGGATCTTGAGGTTCGTCACAAACTCTTTTCCGTTGCGGTCCGTGATGGCACCTCGCAGGGCCGGAACATCGATCGTCAAATAATGCTGGCGGTGCGCCAGATTCAGAAGCGAGGGCTGATGAAACCAGGTCAGTTGGACGATCTGATAGATCACGAGGCAAAAAAGAACCGTTAGAACGATGTAGAGAAACCAGAACCGACGCGGAGAAAGCAACGCGCGCATTTTTTAGGAGGAGAGATCGGTCTTGGCCTGGGCCGTTTGGATCCACCGGCCAAGAAAACTGCTAACCTCGGAGGAAAAGGTCCGCGTGGCCTTCTGTCCCGACGCCGCGGGGATCACAATCTCAGGGACGGGCGGGACTTCCACCACTTGGATCTTGTTGGGAAGTGCCAGCCCCATGTCATGCCGTTTCATTTTTTCTTCAAGAAGACGGGGGCCCCTCAACTGGTCGACCTTGAACTGGAACCTTCGAAGCAACTCTTGTTTTTCGGCGAGGGCACGAGAGCTGTTGTGAATATCAAAGGAGACTAAAACGGAAGCGACTTGCAGATGCACATAAAAAAACATCGCGCAGGTCAACGCCGCAATAAGAACTAATATTTTTCCGCAGCCCTTCATGATATTTTCTCAATGACTCGAAGTTTTGAGCTCCTTGCCCTTGGATTATTCAATATTTCCGCACGCTTTGCAACTACTGGTTTTCGAAAAATCAATTTTCCCTGTCCTTCGTCGTCCCATTTCCGGAACTGTTGCTTCACGATCCGGTCCTCGATCGAATGAAAACTGATAATTCCTAGCCTTCCGGTTTTCCTCAGATGCTCGAATGCCACCCCCATCCCTTCCTTGAGCGCCTCTAACTCATCATTCACTCCGATCCGAAGCGCCTGAAACACCTTGGTCGATGGATGACGCCGTGCCCAGGAAGGTCTCTGCCCTTTTTTAAATCGCATGTGGGCGGGTAGCGCCTGCTCGAGCGTTTGGTTGAGATCTTCGATGGTGAGGATGGGTGTTTCGCGCCGCCTTTCAACGATCACCCGGGCAAACCGCCGGGAATTGCGCTCTTCGCCATAATGGTAGAAAAGGTCCGCGAGCTCGACCTCGGACATTCGCGCAAGGAGCTCTGAGGCTTTAAGACCGACTTCCGGGTTCATCCGCATATCCAATTCCCCTTCCGTTTGGAAACTGAAACCGCGCTTTCCATCCCCCAACTGCTCCGACGAGGTCCCGATATCCAATAACACCGCATCGAACCCGCTCACTCTCAATCCCGAAAAGACTTTTCCAACATTCCTGAAGTTCTCGTGTACCAACGTCACTCGCGGGTCCCCTTGAAACAGTGCCTGGCATCTCGCGATCGCCTCAGGATCCTGATCAAAACCGATCAATCTTCCCGAGGGACCTATTTTCCCCAGGATCGCCTCCGCGTGCCCCCCGCTCCCGAGGGTCCCATCCATCACGACAGCCCCAGGTTTTAAAGCTAAGTATTCAAGAACTTCCTGTAAAAGAACGGGGTTATGACGCAAAACTAAGGATCGCCTCTTCTTCCGTCGAATAACTTTCCATCAGGCCATTTACGCCGATCATTTGGAAAGTCCTCTCCACCTCGGGACGCAGGTTGCACAGTTTGATGTCCCCTTTTTGCTCACGCACCTTGCGCAGGCGATCCACCAGGATACCGACGCCTGCCAATTCCACATGCTTCGTATCTTTGAGGTCCAGCAAAAGACGCTTGTGGTTCCTGTTGAGCAAACGGTTCATGCGGCCTTTCATTTTGATCATACTCAGAGCATCGAGATCTCCGTTAAAACGCAACACATCCACCCCGATCTTCGTCCTGGCGTGATAAACCATAATGGCTCCTTTTCTATTCCGATGCTAATTTTTCCGCGAGTTCTTCAAAATGATTCTTATGATGATCAAAAAAGGCCTGCCATTTTTCCTTCGCCCAGATCTCGATACGGCTTGAAACGCCAACGATCATGACCTCCGCCTTGATATCGGCATAGGTCTTAAGATAATCCGGGATGAGGATCCTCCCCTGTTTGTCACAAACAACCTCGGAAGCCCCTGAGAAGAAAAGCCGGTTGAAAGTTCTGGATTCGGCCTTGGTAAAGGGCATATCGCGAAACTTCTTTTCTTCCGTCTTCCATTGTTCTTCCGTGAAAACGAACAAACACTGATCGAGACCGCGCGTGATAAAGAAACGCTCCACATAGCGTTCCTTGAAGATTTCGCGAAACTTGGCGGGAATCATCACGCGGCTTTTAGCATCGATCACATGTTCGAATTCACCGTAAAACATGGATTTTCTTTCCTTTCAGAGTTCCCACTCTCTGCCACTTTCACCCACTTTATTATCGGCGGTAGTATATGTTCCCCTTAATATCGTGTCAACATTCTTTTTAATTGGGAATCCGTTAAACCTGCCTCCTCCCCAGGCAAGACATTCCCCTACAGGAAAATACAAGGCGAGGGATAAAGCAATGCGGAATGAAGGAAGAATAAAACGGTCAGGTCGTCAATCTGTGGAGACTAAGAGTAGCGAACGCTTAGGCTGAAAGAGAACTAATTTTCGAAGTAGAGGATGCGGGAGCAATTCTCGCAGACAATGATCTGCTCGCCGAGCCTGACTTCATTGATAAGTTGCGGGCGCAACTTCATCTGGCAGGCAGAGCAAACCTCGCCGCTCACGACCGCGAGGGCAAGCCCCTGTTTCTTGAGCGCGATCCGGCCGTAAAGCTCTCCGAGCTCGGGCGGTAATTGCGCGACGGATTCTTCACGCTGTTTCATTAAATCCGCAAGGCGCCCCTGCAAAACCTTTTCTTGACCGGCCATTTCATTGTCTCGATCCTGAAAAGATTTTGCGATGGATGCGAGTTTTTCTTTTTCCTTGCGCGTTTCTTCTTTGGCGGCATCCACTTCATCCAGCATGTGGATGATCCCCTCTTCAAGAAGCGAATTATCGGCTTTGAGAGAAGCCACCTCTTGCTGGAGCGCGCCGTATTCTTTGTTCGTTTTCACCTGGGACAACTGCCCGTCCAACTTTCTGATCTGCGTTTCCTTTTGCAAGAGCTCCAGCTCCTTGCTCTTCAGCTTCAATTGAATATCCTTGAGGGATTTCTCCAGCTCATTCAAGCGGACCTTCTCAAGCTCCAGCTCGGATTTGAGCTGAATCCTCTGCGAAGGGATCTCTTCCAGGAGAAGATGGGTGTGATGGATCTCGCTATCCAATTGTTGAGCTTTTTTCAGGACATCAAGGTTCTGGGTAATAGGACTTGGCATAAGCAGTGTGGATTATAGAAGAGATGGCGAGCACCATCAAGGACGAAATACAGGACGATCGCCGGAAAGACGGCCTCAGACCCGGCGCAGGGCCAAAGACAATTCGGCAAGCCCCGCGATTTCCTGCGACGTCAGACGAGAGCCCTGCAGAAAACTCTTCGAAGAAGCAGGAATGGAAGAGGTCGCCTCCCCATCCTGGGCAGCGGTGAGAACACAAATCGAAGAAGGGATCCATTTACAGATCCGGACACCGACCCCCTCTTTATCCGCATCGCCAAGACCGGCATATTCAAAAAAACTTAAGCGATCGTTGAAACCGTTTATCCGAAAAATCTGCTGGCGGTCCAATTCCGGGTAAAAAAGGTAGAGCACCGCATCCCGGGGCATCAGCACCCAAAGTTTCTTGATCTCCCGCTGCAACTCTTCCACGGGAAAATCCCGCATGGACCGGTAAAAGATACGTGCCCAAACTTGCGCATCCTTACTCTTGAAAAGAAACGGAGTGCCGTTCACGTCTTCAAGAATCACTTTATCCGCATGAAGCTCCTGAATCGACGAGCGGATCGATTGGAAGATCTCCTGCCGGGAAACGCGCTCCACGGTCGCGGTCATCGTGAGGCCTCCGCAAGGGCACCGGCCTGCGCTTGTCTTTCCAAAGATTCGATCCATCCCGCCAGCAGAAACTTCTGAAGGTTGGGTTTTGCGTTCCAAGACTGGTATTTCAATAAATCTGTGTGAAGCGCTGCGGAAAAATGCCGCGCAGGATCCGCGAGATCCATCCACCCTAACCATCCCAGAGGAGCCTCAAGATGTCTGAGCGCAAAATCCGAGAACTGGTCAAAAATCATTTCCCCTTTCCTTTCCTCAGCTTTTCCGGATAGGGTGATATAAAATTCGAGTTGCGGGTTAAGCGCAAGCCCGATCTTCATCATTTTGTAACCTTCCGTCAGAGACTCCGCCGTCGGTTTCAAAAGCAGCACCCATTTATCCAGCAAAGAAACAGCCTTTTCAAAATGAAGGAGGTGACGATATTCGAAATCCAGGAAGACATCCCGGCTTTGGATGATTCCTTCGACCCGCGGCAAGAAGGGCCCACTGACAAGATCACGAAGCTCATCCCAATAAAGGCAATACCGCTTGAGATGATCCCCGAACGATTCGGGCACGCCATTCCCGGGCCCTGAGGAAGCCTTGGCGTAACGCGATAGAACGCTGAGAAGAGAGCATGCCTTATCCGAAGATGCGATCTGCGAAGCAAAAAACGTGTTCAGGAGAAGCGAATCGCCATCGCAGTCGGGGCTCGAAACGCCCAGCACCTGAACTTCGGGAGAACGGCGGGCCGGGACTTCTTCGGACACCACACTAAAAAGAGGCGAAATATCTTTCAACCCGCGAACGAGCTTCTTGGGATCGTCCATCAGGCAAATTCCATGTAAGAGTCGACGCCGCCATAGGCATTTTGTTTTTGCGCCGGCTGACTGGGATCCACTTGCCACTCTCCGTCCACAATGAACTTGTACCGGAACGTCTTGAGCTCCACCGAAATGACCTTTTGCCAGAGTCCGTCCTGATCGCGACGAACGAGAAGCTCCGGGACCCAGTGATTGAAATCTCCGGCGATTTCCACCGAAGACGCCGTTTTGCTCAGGAATTGAAAAAGGATCCCATCCGAGATCTGGCGCGGCCCGAAATGGTTTTTGAAGACCTGTTCCCAGCCGAGTTCTTTTTCCGGAAGCTTCCGGTTCCAGTCCCGCTCCAGATATTCCACCGCGAGATTCAGATAATCCTGAAAGGCCGGCGATTGGGGCGCGTATTGGACAATGCTCTGCCCCGCAGCCGCCGCCTCTTTCAGGCTCATTTGGTCATGAATGATCGTCGTAAGAAGCCGGCTCCCGAAATGAGCTTTTACTTCGTCATAGATCTCATGAGAAAAATTCGCCTCGGAATTAAAAAGCGTTAAAAGGGCATGAACGGTAAGCGGTATTTCCCGGCTCCGGTTCACGACCTGGAGAGTTTCCGAAATCTTCGCGAGTCCATGGAGTGAAAAAAAAGACGGCTCGACGGGGATCAAGATCTCATCGGCCGCATTGAGGGCGTTCCAGGTGAGGCTCCCGAGGTTCGGAGGGCAATCGAGGACCACAAAATCATAAGAGTGCTGATCCTCGCGGATCCGGGTCAGAAGATCGCGAAGTTTGAGATGGTAATTGGGCATGAATCCAAATTCCTCCTCAAGAGCGTTCAGGCTGGCATTGCAGGGAATGAGATCAAAATCGGTTTTTAGGTTCCGTATAGCCTGAGAGAAAGGAGGGGCGATGGACTGAAGCGGGCTTAAGAGATCATAAAGGGTGAGCATCCCCTTTTGGGTCTTAACGCCTAGCCCCAGCGTCGAGTGCCCTTGCGGGTCCAGATCGATCACGAGAACTTTCTTCTGAAGAAAATTCAAGCATGCCGAAAAATTGATGCTGGTCGTGGTCTTCCCACACCCGCCTTTTTGGTTCGCAATGGCGATAATTCTCAAGAAATTCCTCTCCTTGAATTAAACCTGGTTGGTATTAGTGTAACGGCTTGGCTTAGTAAAGCTTTATAGTAATGAATCCGCTTGGGGAGAGATCAGGATCTTCGGAAGAAAATCGGCGAGAAAACAAAAAAACAGGAACTGCTTTAGTAAGATCGATGGCGGCAAGGGTTTTATCGGACGGAGGAAAACAGAGATCGTTCAGTGTTTCTCGAACATAAGGAGCCGCTCGATCGGAACCACCCCTTTAATATCCCCGGCCCGATCGGTCACGACGGCATAAGATTGGCGCTTTTTCTGGAGGGTCAGGAATGCCTTCTCCAAGGAGGTGTCCTCTGGCATAAAAACGGGGGCCCGGAGAAAATCATGCAATCCTTGAGCGTTTTCCGCCTCCCAGAGGATATCGAAGACATAGACCATCCCCATGACAATGGACGGTATTTCCTCGTAAACAAGCATCATGCGAACGTGCGTCTCACGCGCGATACGTTTGACATCCTCGATCTTGCTGTGAATATCCACCATCGGCATCTTCCCGACAGGGGTCATCACCGAAGAAACATGGATCCGCTCAAAATCAAGAATGGTATGGATCAATTTTTCTTCCTGCGGTCCTACGATACCACTTTGGGTACTTTCTTCGATCAGCAAGCGAAACTCATCCTCGTTGACAAAGATATCCCGAACCGCGCCCTGTTGGAAAGACGGCCAGAAGAAGTTCAACGCCCTGAAGAACAGGATGATAGGACCATAGAAAATGGCCTTAAGCCCTTTGAGCCAAAAAGCCTGACTCAGCAATAAAGGGATGGCGTTCAAACGGCCGTAATCCTTGGGAACCATCTCTGCAAAAATGATCAAAAATGGAGCGATCACCAGCATCACGACCCATTCGCTGTTCCAACCGAGATATTCTTTAAAAATGTAAGTCGCGATCGAGATCGCCGTGACATTCGCCGTATTATTCCCGATCAGGATCGCAGTCAGGAAATAATTGGGATGCTGCTGGAGCTGCATGATGAACCTGGCCTTTTTATCCCCGGCATCCGCCATTTCACGAAGCCGGAGCTTGTTCGCCGAAACAAAAGCCATCTCCGCCCCTGAAAAGAACGCGGAAGCCGCCAGGGAAAAGAAAAACAGGGCCAGGAGACCGATCATGGTTTCCTCCGGACTGTCACTAGGTGGATACGCTGGCGAATCATATCCTGAACTACAAAATCGAAGCGCTTCGTGTTCAATGCCATACCTTTGACCGGCACGATCCCCATTTTTTCAAAAAGATAGCCGCCAAGTGTCGTGGCCTCCTCCGCCGCCAGGTGCGAAGAGAAGAAATCGTTGAACTCGGAAAGGCTGATCTTTCCCTCCACCAAATAAAGATCTTCCCCTAAGCGCCGGACAGGGTTCTCGACCTTGGCATATTCGTCATAGAACTCACCGAAGATCTCCTCCAGAATATCTTCCTGGGTCACCACCCCGGCTGTCCCTCCGAACTCATCCACGCAGACTGCGAAACGCTCATTCTTGATTTTGAACGTTTCCAAAAGATCATCGATCCGTTTACTTTCCGGGATAAAAAGTGGCTCCGACATCACTTGTTTTACGTCGGAAAGAGGTTCCTGCAGAAGATAGCTCTGCGACTCAACGACTCCCAGGATGTGATCCATCGAACCCTGAAAAACAGGAAGCCGCGTAAATTGAAATTTACGGATAAGCTCCTCATGCTTTTCCGAAGGTTCCTCGATATCCAGGCCGATCAGGTCGGTGCGCGGCGTCATGATATCCTTGACCGGCCGCTCTCCGAGCTCCAGGAGCTTCTGGATCATATGACGCTCCTGCCCTCCCAGAACACCTTCCTCTTCTCCGATCTTCACAAGCACCTTGAGTTCTTTTTCCGAGATCATGTCCGAATGTTCGATCTTTTCGTGAACAAGAAAGGACAGGATGCGGTCCGTGACAAAACGCATCAGGATCCTGAAAGGGGCGAGCAGCACGGCGAAGAACTTGAGCGGTAGAGACACCCACAAGGCCATTTTGATCCGAGACCGGACCGCCAGGATCTTGGGGAACATCTCGCAAAAAACGATCAGGAGAACGGTGAATGCCGCCATGATCATGCCGAGTCGAGCATTCCCAAAAAGCTTAAGGGCAATGAGCGTGACGGTCGCCGTGGCCAACGAATTCACCGCCAAATTACCGATCAAGACCGTGCCGAGCGTCTTGCGCGGCGCTTGCAAATGTTCAAAGATCCATTTCGAGAGATGCGGATACTGTTCTTTGAGTTTGCGCTTATCAAGCTTAGAAAGAGAAAAGAGAGCCGTTTCGGACGCGGAAAAGAAAAAGGACAGCAAGAAAAGCACTCCCAGAACGACCCAATGAAAAGTTGCGTTCATGGCCTAGCTTTCCCGGTAGAGCGCATGCGCGTGAATGTACCGAAGAACTTTCGGAGACACGTACTCGTCCACCTTCCTTCCGTGCCTGACGTCCTCCCGGATCCCGGAGGCAGAGATCGGACATAAAGGCATCCGGATCCATTCGGCGCGGGCACCTTCGGGCACATGAACTTCGCAGGTACCCCGCTTCGCCACCAGGAACCGGATCTTTTTCTTGAGTTCCGCAGCGCGGTGCCAGGCATTGATCCCTTCAAACGCGTCTTTCCCAAGGATCAAAAAGAATGTCGCGCCAGGATATTTTTTTTCAAATTCAGAAAGCGTATCAAACGTATACGAAACCCCTTTCCTCTTGAGCTCGCAATCCGAAAGCTCAAGGAAAGGTTCGCCTTCAATGGCCAGACGGACCATTTCGCAACGGTCTTGAGCAGGTGTAAGCGAGAGAATTTCTTGCTTGTGAGGAGGCTGATAGGCAGGAACGAAGATGACTTTATCAAGCAAGAATTGAGCTCGAGCATTTTGAGCAAGCTCGAAATGCCCCAAATGGACAGGATCGAAGGTCCCTCCAAAAATACCGATCTTCATGCGGAAAGACCGCTTTTAGGTGCGTATATGGCCATTCCCTTCCACGATATATTTGTACGATGTGAGCCCCTCAAGTCCCATCGGCCCGCGCGCATGGATCTTATCGGTCGAGATACCGATCTCCGCGCCAAACCCATATTCGAAGCCGTCGGAAAAACGGGTTGAGGCATTGACCATCACGGACGAAGAATCGACTTTGGCCTTAAAGACTTGGGCCGCTTTTTTGTCTTCAGTCACGATCGCGTCTGTATGATGGGAACCATGAGTTTCAATGTGACGGATCGCTTCTTCAAGATCCCTGACGACACGCACTGCGAGGATTTTTTCCAGAAATTCATGGCCGAAATCGGCCGCCTTTGCGCGCTTCGCCCAAGGAATAAAACGGCAAGTCACGGCATCGCCACGGACTTCGCACCTTCCTTGTTTTAGCGAATCGCCAACCACCGGCAGAAATGTCTTGGCAATGCCCTGATGCACCAGGAGCGTCTCCATCGCATTACAAACCCCCGGACGCTGCAACTTGGCATTGAGCGTGATCGCAACGGCTTTCTTGAGATCAGCCTTTTTGTCGACATAGACATGACAGATCCCCTGATAGTGCTTGACCACGGGAATACGCGACTTCTCCACGACACGGCGGATTAGTTTTTCCCCGCCGCGCGGGATCACAAGATCGATCCGGCCTTCCTGCCCCAGAAGAAAATCCAACGCGGCATAGTCCGTGGTCGTCACAAGGTTCACACGGAAAGGTGAAAGTCCGTATCGTTTAAGGGACTCTTGAAAGATCGACACGAACGCGCGGTTGGAAGCCATCGCTTCACGTCCGCCGCGAAGAATCGCCACATTCGAACTCTTAAGGCAAAGCGCCGCGCATTCCACGGTCACGTTCGGACGAGATTCATAGATCATCAGGATCACACCCAACGGCACAGTCACTTTCTGGAGCTTAAGACCGTTCGGTCTCGACCACTTCGCCTGCACATGACCGATCGGATCTCTGAGACGGGCAACGGCACGAACGCCGTCCGCTATAGCCTTCACACGTTTTTCATTAAGCGTCAAACGATCGATCATCGCGGATGAAAGACGACTCGCCTGGGCTTTTACAAGATCCTTGCGGTTCTCAGCAAGAAGCCATTGTGTTTTTTTCTCGATCCGAGAAGCTATGTCCCCAAGAAGTTTTTTCTTAAAAACCGGGGACTCCTGCGCGGCGCAGGCGGCCGCCTGCCGGGCACCGGCAAGCACTTTCTCCAATGCGCGTTTCCAGTTCATCGCTCGCTCCAGATTACAAGATCATTCCGATGGATTACTTCATCATGAGATTTTTTTCCCAAGATCGCCTGGATCTCACCGGTCCGCTTTCCCGCAATGCGACCAAGATCACGGCTATTATAATGAACCACGCCGCGACCGAAGACCTTTCCGTCCGGCGCCTCAAGTTCCACCACCTGTCCCGCCTCAAAGTTCCCTTGGAGCTTCACGATCCCTCCGGGCAATAAACTTTTTTTCATAAGTAGTGCCTGATAGGCCCCGGCATCGACCATGATACTGCCGCTCCGGAGTGCTGAGAATGCGATCCACTTGTGCCGCATGTCCTTTTTGGCGCTGGAGGTGACGAAGAGCGTCCCGACATCTTTCCCGCTGACGATTTCCTGCAAAATGTGCGGTCTGTGGCCATTCACGATCATAAAGGGAATCCCGAGACGCATCGCCACTTGCGCGGCTTTAAGCTTCGCACGCATCCCGCCGACGGTCTCTTCCCGCTTTTTATCCGCTAAATGCAGCATGAGTTTATTGTCAATTTCGTCTTCGGAGGTCACTTCTCGCACACGCGTTCCATCCTTCAGGAGGAACCCTTCCGCGTCCGAAAGATTGATCAGAAGGTCCGCGCCCACCAGATGCGCCACATGGACCGACAGAATGTCATTGTCCCCAAAGGCGATTTCTTCGACCGCCACGGTATCGTTCTCATTGACGATCGGAAGGATATTGAGCTTCAAAAGTGTTTCCAGGGTATTGCGGGCACAAAGGAACCGCTTGCGGTCCTCAAGCCCGTCGCGCGTCAGAAGCAGCTGGGCGGTATGCACTTTTTTCTTTGCGAAAAAATTTTCATAGGCATGCATGAGCTTCCCCTGCCCGATGGCGGCGCAGGCCTGAAGCTCGGCCATTTCTTTCGGCCGCTTTTTAAAGCCGCAGCTTTTCATCCCGAGCGCGATCGCGCCGGAGCTCACCAGGACCGGCTGCCGGCCTTTTTGGATGAGCGCATGGATCTCCTGGCAGACGCGGGCATGCTCCTTATGGGAAAAACTTTCCCTGCGGGTTTTTAGAATGCTCGTCCCGATCTTGATGACGATCTTTTGGGCATGACGGACGCGATCAGACATTGCCTTCGTTCTCGATCCTTTCATGGATGAACTTCATAAGAGATTCTACCCCTTCCCCGGTCTTCACTGAAATTAAAAAATAGATCTGGCCCGAACTCTGGAGCTCTTCCTGGATCTTCCCGATATCGTGCCCCAGATCGATCTTATTCACCACCACCACACTCGGGATCTGCCGATAGGCGGTATCGTGCTCATAAACGATCCGCTGCAAGGCGCTCAACCCTTCGATGGCGGTATGGGAAAACTTCAAGGTCGCGTCGACCATGAACACGATTAGCCTCGCGCGCGCCAGATGTCTTAAAAAATCCGTCCCCAAACCCCGACCGTCCGTGGATCCTTCAAAAATGGACGGCAGCTCGCAGAAATTGATCTGTTTATAGTCGTCGTACGGATGAACGCCCAACACCGGACTGCGGGTCGCGAAAGGATAATCCTTGCCTTCCACAGGCGCACGCGTCAAATGATGCAGCAGGGAGGATTTTCCGGAGCTGGGAAGTCCCACAAGAAAGACATCCGCCATGATGCGGAATTCTACGTCGATCTCGAGCGTTTCGCCTTCCTCACCGGAAGTTGCAGCTTTGTCACCGATATTCCCGGATCCGCCCCGGCCGCCGCGTGCCACAATCACCTCCTCACCCTCAAGAAAAAGATCCCGGATCGCGAGATGGTTCTCACGGCGAAAGATCGAAGTCCCGATCGGAACCAACACGATCAGGTCCTCCCCCTTGCTTCCACGTTTATTATCACTGCTGCCGTGTTCGCCGGACTCAGCGTCCAAATGCTGTTTGAGCTTGAGGCGATCGAGGCCAGGCGCATTATGCGAAGAGCGGAAAATCACGCTTCCCCCGTCGCCGCCATCAGCGCCATTGGGAACCTTCTTGTGATCTTTGCGGTGATTATAACTTTCACAGCCCTTACCGCCGCGCCCACCCTGAATTTTGAGATGTATTTTATCTACGAGCATAAAGATCCTTAAAAAGAAAAAAGGCCAAAAAGCTTAGGATCGCTTTTTAGCCTTTTCGAACTTGGTTGGAACTGGATTAACTCGGAATGATATGGACAGATCGGTTTGCCCGGAACTCCACGATCCCAGCCCGCTTCGCGAAAAGAGTGTAATCCGTGCCGATCCCGACAAAATTCCCGGGATGGTACCGCGTCCCGCGCTGACGGACGATAATGCTACCCGCAGTGCACTTCTGCCCGCCGTAGACTTTGACGCCCAAGCGTTTGGAATTGGAGTCTCTTCCGTTGGTTGTACTTCCCTGACTTTTTGTGTGTGCCATGTTTTCCTCTGAACGGTATGATTAACTAACTTTGATCTCTTTAACAAGCAACCGAAGCAGGTCCTGCCGGTGCCCTTGTTTCTTCCGGGACGACTTACGCCGACGCATCCGGTAATGGACAAGCTTGGGGCCCCGGAATTCTCCGAGATTTTCGCAAACGATCTTGGCGCCCGCGATCACCGGGGTCCCGACCTTCACCTGGCCTCCGTCCTGAACGAGCATCACCTGGTCCAAAATAACCTCTTTTTGGCCTTCGGCCACGTCCAATAACTCGACTTCGATCACTTGCTTGGGTGCCACCCAATATTGCTTGGAACCCGTCTCAACAATTGCGTATTTTTCCATGAAATGACTCCTTTGACTGTAAGAGAGCGCATATACTATGAGAATTCACTAGGGCTGTCAATGTTTTTAAAAAATATCTAACCCTTTACAACGAAATGGGTTAGACGTTTCTGGAGAGGGGCCTCGAAAAAACAAGCCGTGTCTAAGCGGCTTTCCTTTTCCAATCGTTCAGCGTCCAATCAAATGCGGGATATTCAATCTTGTATTGGGCTTCCTGCAGGTATTCCTCTTTAGCTTCGTTTTCAAGATAATACGCCAAAAAAGAAAGCACCGCGTTATCGCCCACTGAGAACTTACCCCGGGGCTCGGGCGTCCCGAAATCCAGCTTGAAGTCGTTGCCGTACCACTTGAAGATCTTTGAGATCCGGATCTTTTTCCCGCCGGGGGTAATATCCACATGGGCAGCGTCTTTCACGAATTTTCTCGTTAAAAGGAAAAGCTGTCCTTCGACCTTAGGACCCGTAAATGCCTCACGCATCAATTGAGGACCGCCTTTGGCTGCCACAGAAAGGGCCAGATGGATCTTCTCATCATGATAGACCCCGATCAGCTTCTTCTCCCGAATATCGTTCAAACTATACTGACTTTGGCCCTGAGTTCTCTTGCCAAAATGGAGCAGCGCGATATCCCAAAAGCTCGGGATCTTCTGGACGGAAGTCACGGGGTAATTTTCGGCCACCGACTTGATCAGCACAACATGATAGGCATTCAGCCAGAACGCCAAGGCCTCCTCGCGAGGCCACGACCTCATTTTGAGTTCGCTCACCGCCATCAAACCCGCCAGACAATCGTTCAGATCCTTCGGATCCTTCGCAATCGACTGATAATTCACCTCACCGCTCTCATTCACATTTTTTTTGAGGAAGGCATCCCACGCGGAGTAATCAAAGGCCGTTGAGGCGTGAAGTGAAACGGGAAAGAAGCACAACAAGAAAAGGATCGCGGAGAATATTTTTTGGGGAAGCGTCATGGATGAGCAGGCCTAGAAACGGATACCGTGCTGCTTAAGAAAAACCTGATCATCATCGTTGAGTTCGCATTTAAATTCCCCCGACCTGAGGTGTTCGCTCATGGCCCCCTCCTCAAACATGCCTTCGATCTCGTCGAATTCTTCGGGAGAAAGAGGCGACATATTCAAGAAGAAAATATTCACGTCCGGACTTTTATCTTTCATATCTTTAAAAAATTTCATCATTTCCGCGGGGCTTTTCCCTTCCATCGGGTACTGGCTCATGATCTTTTTAAGAAGGTTCATCAGCTGCTTCATATTCTGCTCAAATTCTTTATCAAAACTCATGGGCGGTCCTTTCAGGGATAGAAATTTATAAAAATATTTGTTTTAACGATGATCGTCTAAAAAAGCTTGCGCCGCCAAAGCCGCCGCGCAGCCTTCGCCGCAAGCCGCCACCAATTGACGCACAGCCCCTTTGCGCACTTCCCCAGCCGCAAAAACCCCGGGCACAGAAGTGGCGAGCGAACTATCGGTCACGATGTACCCCTTTTCATCGAGCGTCACAAAACCTTTTACGAGACCGCTATTGGGATCGTGCCCAATAAAAATGAAAACACCGTCCGCCGGAAGCTTCCGGGACTCACCCGTTTTCACATTCCTCAAAAAAACAGCTTCCACTTTCTTTTCGCCCTCAATCTTATCAATAACGATATCCCAAATAAAGCTAATCTTGGGATTCGTTTTAGCCCGTTCTTGAAGGATCGGGCTCGCACGCAATTTGTCGCGGCGGTGAATGATCGTCACTTGCTCGGCGAACCGCGTCAAAAAAAGCCCCTCTTGAAGAGCGGAATCACCGCCCCCGACCACAATGACCTTTTTGCCTTTAAAGAATGCTCCATCGCAGGTTGCGCAATAAGAAACACCTTTGCCCGTAAGTTCCTTTTCATTGGGGACCCCGATCATGCGAAACGAGGCCCCCATCGCGAGGATCACAGCCCGGGCGGTGTAGCTCGCCCCATCGCTCACGGCTTCGAAAATGTCCCCTTTCCGTAAAAGGCTCTTCACTTCTTCGTAAACAATTTGCGTCCCGTAGCGTACGGCCTGGGCTTCCATTTTCTGGGCGATCTCGGGCCCCAAGACGCCTTCCGTAAAGCCCGGATAATTCTCCACGAGATCGGTCTCGGCGATCTGCCCTCCCGAAGCTAGCTTTTCGAAAAGGACCGTGGAAAGATTGGCGCGTGAGGTATAGAGAGCGGCGGTCAGCCCCGCCCCGCCGCCACCGATGATCATCACATCATAGATCTTTTTTTCCACGTTCTAGACCTCGTAAACGCTCGCCGTTTTTAATATTTCTTCCTCAACAAAAACCGGCACCTGCGCGCGCAAAGCGATTGCCACACTATCGGAGGGGCGGGAATCAATCACCAAATTTTTCCCATCTTCCTTGAGGATATGCAGCTTGGCATGGAACGTGTTATTCTCGAGCTTATCGATCACGACTTTCTGGAGTTTGCCACCAAGCTCCTGGATGATCTTGAGCATCAGGTCATGGGTCATCGGTCGCGGCGGCTTGACGTTTCCGAGCTTCAATTTAATCGCATGAATTTCCGGTAAACCGATGACCACGGGAAGAAACCGCTTCCCGTCCTTTTCCCGGAAGACCACGAGCTGTTCATGCCGGTTCTCATCGACCTTGATCTTACTTAAAACCATTTCAATCATCCATAACCTCGGGATGGGCGTGGGACGCGTGGAATGCGGAGGCATCGGGAGAGCCTGTGGGCTTACGTAGTTCAGCAGGGCTATCGCTTTTCACTTTTTCGGCCAAATGCCTCTGGGCCTGTTTCGCTTCGATCACTTCGCGCTCGATCGTTTCCTGTTCCGCCAAGAGCTTGCGCATATCCTCCTCACGGTCACGGATCTCGGATTCGATCTTCTCCTGTTGTTTGACCACCTGCTTCAGGCGCGCCTCTTTGGTCGTAAGCTGTTCGTGAAGCTGGGCCTTTTTCTGCACCGTCTCACGCTGATCCAACTCGGCGTGAAGCTGACGGATCTGCTTGCGGGCATTTTCAAGATCCATCTCCCTCGCCTCAAGCTGCGCAAGACGCACCTGCCAGGACTTCTGCTGGTCTTCGAAGGATGCCCGCATCTGCCGGATCTCCTTCTCGAAATCGGAAGATCTCTGCTCCCATCGCTTGGCTTGCTGGGTCTGGAGTTCCAGTTCCTGGATCAAACGGGTTTCACTCGATTGGACGATCCTCTTACCTTCTTCGAGATTTTTGATCTTCGCTTGAAGAGCTTCCGCCAAGGTCTTCTGATTTTCCATCTCTCTCCGGAACTGAGCCAGCTGGCTCTCCCATTCGCGTCGTAATTGTTCCTGTTCGTCTTTGGCCCGCAAGAGATCACTCTTCACCGCATGAAAACTTTTGCTAAGCGCTTGCTTCTCCTGCAGCAACTCCTTGTGGGTCAGATCCCGTTCCTCGATTTGCTTCAAAAACTCTTCCGCTTTACGATCTTCGGAACCCAGTTTTTCTTCAAAATACTGTCGGGTCTGGCGAAACTCCTCACGAAGAAGCTCGTATTTTTCCTCCGCATGACTCACCAGAGCCTGCAATTCCTGGACCTCTTTTTCTTTCTGCTTTTTCGCGGCCTCGCTCGCCTGCACGGCCTTTTCCTTTTCCGAGACCTCCGCCTGCGCTTTTTCAAGCGCCTTGCGAAGCTGACTCATGCTTTCTTTCAGTCCCACGCTTTCCTTCAAAAGTTTTTCACGCTCTTCCTCAAGAATGCTCCGGAAATGCCGGCCATTCCGGTTGACGATACTGCCCTTGGAGGCCCGTGTGTCGCCGCGCTCCGAAACTTCTTCCGTCTGGACCCAGGACCGGATCTCTTGGATCGCTTCGCTATAATCCAGTTTTTCGGTTTCATTTTTTTGAGGAGGCTCCGCTGGGAACCCTGACTGATGCAGGAATGCGAGATTCGGCGGTGTCGGCCATACGGTCCGATAGCACCGTCGCTTTAGAAAACTGTCATTACTGATCACAATATCCGCTTGAGAAGTCCGGAAATATTGCTTTACCTGAAGCGCGGTCGCATACAGGAGATTATCCATAAGGATAATGGGAGTGTTCTGGACCAGATCGAGAGCTTCGTCCACGGGAAGACAAAAAGCCTTGGCGATCTCGCGAGCGATCTTGTTGCGTTCCAGCTCGCTCTTAAGGGGATTGAGGACCACAAACCAATCTTGTCCGCCCGGTTGAACTTTTTTAGTGCCTGTAAGCATGACAACCCCTGAAGGCCTTCGATTTGAAAAGAAAAGGATACTGCGTGATGAGCCTTAAATTCCCGCTTGCCTTAGAACGTGATCCGTTCGGCGATCTCATGGACCACCGGGATCTCCCACCGCTCCCCCATTAACACCTTCACGATCCCGATGAGTGAAAGGATCCCGAATACCACGAATGACAACGTAAAAACCAGGTCCCCCATCCAGGGAACGACTTTCAGGATCGCCGCGGCCAATTCCAGGATAAAAAGCACCAAAGCCTGCTTCCCGTGAAAAAGCGCGAATTTGTTCTCTTTCTTGAGCGCGAGCGGCACAAAACAAAGAAAACTCAAATAGCCGATCGCCGCAAAAAACTGCGCGTCTTGGATCTCCGGGTCCTTGGACGCAACAACCTTCTTACTCGTAGTCATTATTTCTCCTTCGTTTAGGCAAGCGAGCTATTATAGAAAGACCCGCACGCAATCGTCAAGGTGCAATCCTTAGGAAACGGCTGAAATGATCCCTCAGCTCGCATGCGGAACTGGTTCAAGCCACCGCGGGTTTCGTTTCTTGACAAACCCGGGGGATCGTCCGTTCCATCGGAATAAAAAAACTTCCCACTTCGCAAACTCCAATAAACATCCGGCGTAACATGTAAACGGTCCCCATGCCCAACCCCGGGAAAAATCCGGAACCGCCCTGATCCTTCATATCCGCATGGATCGTGCACGGAATTTCGGCAACACTGGTCACAATGTTCTCAAGCCCCCGGCCAAACTTTGTCCCGATCCCATACATGTAATCGCCGGCCGTCTCTTCAGCGGACACAAAAGGCACCGGAAGCACGACCAACACGATCAAGAGGATCGATATTTTAAAGCGCATAACAACTTCCTTAGGAACTTTTGCGGACCAACCGCCACGGATGGAACTTCAAATCCGCGGTCATGTCCCGCAAGTTGGCAGAAACTTCATGGAGATTGCTAATGCTCTTGGAGATCTCTTCCTTATTCCCCCCAACCACATCATTCATGGTCTTCAACAAAGGGTTCAGGCTATCCGTCATCTGGGCCACCTCATCGGCCAAAAGATTCATCTTCCGGATCAACACATGCATCGGGATCGGATCCACGCCCTCGATCACCTTACCGGTTTCCATGGGAGGGGCATCTTTCGAACCGACGGAAATCTCGATGAACTTTTCTCCCATCATCCCCAGCGTGTCGATATAAGCCACACTGTCCTGGCGGACATAGGCATCTTTGGAAACCTTGACCGTCACCAGGGCCGGTTTCGCGTTGCCGGGAATGATCTGAATACTGTCCACCTTGCCCACTTCGCGGCCCGCGTAATAAACGGGCGCGCTATCGCTCAAGCCGCTCAGGTACCCGAACTGCACCTTCCACTCGTTGGCCCCCTTTTTAAAGTAGCCCCCGACCACGAACGTGAGCACCAGGAGCAGCACGAGAGTTACCAGCACAAAAAATCCGGACTTGATCTCGGATGACGAATAAGTATTCGATGAATCCATTTTTTCCTCCTCTAGGAACGATTTCCCAGGGTCTATCCTGATACCCGAATAGACCCTAGGTGGAAAGAAGCCCTTTTAAATAAGCTTCGCTCGTTTGTTTGAACGGAATGACGCCTTCGGACTCTCCGTGAATGAACTGCTGGACATACGAATCTTTCGAATCTTTGATCTCTTCAGCCGTACCTACCTGCAGTACTTTGCCTTTATGAAGGATGATGATCTTGTCCGCAATGCGAAACGCGCTTTTCATCTCATGCGATACCACCACCGAAGTGATGTTGAGCTTCTTACTGAGGTCCAGGATCAGGCGGTCGATCATACTCGCCGTGATCGGATCCAGACCCGCGCCGGGTTCGTCATAGAAAACGATCTTGGGATCGAGCGCGATCGCGCGCGCAAGGGCCACGCGTTTTTTCATCCCGCCCGAGATCTGATAGGGCATAAAATCCTCAAAACCCGTTAGCCCCACGAGTTCCAATTTCACACGGACAATGATGCGGATGATCTCGGGAGAAAGGTCCGTGTGTTCCTTCAGCGGCACCGCGACGTTCTCACCGACGGTCATGGAATTGAAAAGCGCCGACCCCTGAAAGAGCATGCCGAACTTGCGCCGCACCTCGTTCATATCCTTTTCGTTGAGCCCCACGATGTTCTTGTTATCTACCAGGATCGCGCCGGAAGTCGGTTGATGCAAGGCGATCAGATGACGTAAAAGGGTCGTCTTACCACATCCCGAACCACCCATGATTACCGTGATCTTGCCTCGCGGGATCGTGACATTGATACCGTCCAGCACCGTGAGATCCCCGAACCGCTTGATGAGGCTCTTGACTTCAATCACGGATTGTTCGGATTCGTTCATAGATCCCTCACGTCGGCAAGGCGTAATATATGACCGCCGTCGCCAAACAGTCGACCACAATGATCAATACGATCGAAATCACGACCGCCTGCGTCGTGGCCTTCCCCACCGCGTCCGCGCCGCCCGAGACGGAAAGTCCCTGGTGACAGCTCACGAGCGCAATAAGAATGCTAAAAATAAAACTCTTAAGAAGCCCGGTATAGATGTCTTTAAGACAGAGTGCTTCAATGCTCTTGGCAATATAAAGGGTGGAATTGATCCCAAGCCCGGTCACCCCGATGGCCCAACCGCCGATCATTCCCATCGCATCAACGATAACCGTCAGACACGGAAGCATCAAGGCCAAGGCAAGGACGCGGGGCACAACAAGATACCGGATCGGATTAATGCCCATGGTGGTAAGCGCATCGACTTCTTCCTGGACCATCATCGTCCCGATCTCGGCGGCCATGCGCGCGCCGATGCGCCCCGAGATCACGATCGAGGCGATCAAAGGCCCGAGTTCACGGGCCATCGCGACGCACACAAGACTTCCCGTGTACATGAGAGCCCCGAAGGTTTTTAGGGAGTAGGCCGCTTGTAAGGCCAGGACGGTCCCGACCGAAGCCCCCACGAGAGAAACGATCGCTGTAGAATCGATGCCAATCAAAACCATCTGTCGAAAAAGGACTTCGCGCGGAATAACTTTCTTCTTATTAAAGAAAGCAGAAACCGTATAACCGACGACCGCCGCTCCGAGCGCCCATAACCGAGCAACACCGGCCAAAACGAAGAGCAACCCCTGTCCGATACTTCCCGCGAATTCCTTCATATAGAAATATTCCTCAAATATCCACTTAGGCTTTAGAGCCTAAGAGCCCTGCCGCTTCCGCGACGGTCGGGGCGATCTCAAAAATGCTGTCGAGCTTGGCGATCTCAAAAACGCCGCGAACCGTGGCGGTCAATGCTGCAAGAATGAGCCGGCCCTGATAACGCTTGGTTTTCTGGAACGCTTCCACAAAGGTCGCGATGCCGGAGCTGTCCATATAGTCCACACCGCTAAGATTCACAAGGATCTTGGGAGCCTGCTTTGCGGTCAATTCCGTCAACTTTTCGCGAAGCTCCGGAGAGGAATGATAATCCAACTCCCCGGAAAGTTCCAGAACATGAATGTCCCCTTGACTCGTCACGTTGATGTTCATAGGCCACCTTCCCTTTTCAAATTTTTCACTTTATGCTTGATCAAACGAAGCCGGTTCCCTTCCAGCTTATCGCCCTCATAGATCACCTGATCCATGATCGTCCTTATGAAATGAACTCCAAGTCCCCCGGGTCTACGACGCGGAAGTTCCGGCGGCGGTACCTGGGTCGGGTCGAATTTTTTCCCCTGATCCTCCAGCACGATCTCAATCTTATCACCCGAGACATCAACGCCCACCGTCATCTTTCCGGACTTACCCTGATAGGCATGCCGGATGATGTTCGTCAAGGTCTCGTCGACCGCTAAAAGGATCTCGTCGGCGGTTTTTTTTTCCCATCCAGCCTGGCTCAGGATCTGGCGGAGTTCTTTCCGGAAAGGGGAAAGGACTTCCGAGGATGCGTTCAGTTCAAATCTTTTTTCCACTCAACCCCCTGCCGAAGGAGTTCCCGGAGGATCGTCCGCGACGAAAAAGCCCTCCGCGATTTTTCTTTTTTAAAACACATTTGCAGATACCGCGCCACGATATCGACTTCCAGGTTGACCTCGAAACCTACCCGCTTGATGCCAAGAGTCGTAACGTGGAGCGTGTGCGGGATCACCGCGATCTGAAATATCTTCCCGCGAACTTTTTGCACCGTCAAACTGATCCCGTCGCAAGCGACCGACCCTTTGTCCGCGAGAAGAGTGATTATATCCTTGGAGGCCGTCAGGAACAAGGTCGTATTCTTCTTGCGCCTCTCGATCTTGACAATGGTGCCACGCCCGTCGATATGCCCGGTGACGAAGTGCCCGCCGAGTCCGTCCCCGATCTTCAGAGATCCTTCAAGGTTTACGCAACCTCCCCGTTCCAGCGCTCCCAAGGTGGTCGCTTCCAAGGTTTGACGCACCACATCCACTTCAAAACCGTCCGGACTGACACGAACCGCGGTAAGACACACCCCGGATACCGCGATGCTGTCCCCCACCTTCAGACCTTTTTCCTTTTTCCAGAATCGGAACCCGAACCGGACCTGGCCGCCGCGCTCCTCTTTTTTTACCACGAGACCCTGATTCTCAACAATCCCTGTGAACATAATTTTCCGCCTTATTTTTTATGAAATGCACCTTCGAAGATCCAATCATCTCCTGAACGCGTCACCTGAGCCGTCTTAAAGAAAAACGCCTGATCCGGAGTCCTCACCCCGAGGCCTTCCACGGAGGTCTTAGCTTGACGGCCGCCAAAAACCTTCGGCGCGAGTATCCAAAAGGCGCGATCCACGCATCCCGCTTCCAGGAAGGACCAGGCCAATTCCCCTCCGCCTTCGACCAAAAGTTTGGTCACACCCAACGACGCGAGTTTTTTAAGAAGCTCGAGGACTTCGATCCTGCCATGCTTTTCCTTGACCGGCAAAAGCATCAACGTTCCTTTTTGAGCTTCTGCTTTCCTAACGATCGCCTTAAGATCTTTTTCAGGGAACACGAGGACTGTTAGCCGATCGTCATCAAAAATGCGCGCTTTCGGGGACCAACCTTTCGCGGAGGCCATCACTATCTTCCACGGTTTTCCCGCGGCCAGCGAACGCGAACCCTTCGGGACTGTAAGGCGGGGATCGTCCCGATAGAACGTATTCTTTCCCACCAGAACCGCATCATGACTTGCCCGGAGTTTATGGACGAATTCGCGAGAAGGAGGCGAAGAGATCCAGCGGGAAAAACCCTCGCGCGTTGCGATCTTGCCGTCCAAGGTCTGCGCCATTTTAAGCGTCACAAAGGGACGCTTCACGGTCATCATTTTGAAAAATCCTTCATTCTGCTTGCGAACTTCCTCCGCCAGAACGCCGGTCTCGACGGCGATTCCTTGCTCGCGCAGAAAGCGAACCCCTTTACCGTGATTCAAGGGATTGGGATCTAAACAACCGATCACGACTTTCTTGATCCTCTTTTCCTTGATATGGGGAGCGCAGGGCGGGGTCTTTTGCCAGGTCGCGCAAGGTTCCAGGGTCACATAAAGCGTGGCTCCCCGGGCCTTCTTTCCGGCCTTGGCCAGGGCATTCGGCTCAGCGTGCGGCCCGCCGAATTTCTCATGAAAACCGGAACCGACAAGTTTCCCCCTGGAAACAATGCAGGCGCCCACCATGGGATTGGGACTGACGCTAAAACGTCCCTTCTCCGCCAGTGCGAGGGCCCGCTTCATCCAAACTTCATGCACCGGACGGATCATGGGCCTTTGGATTTTTTGGTTTTTCGGTGTGGTTGATCTTATCGAGGATGCCGTTGACAAACTTGCCCGATTCTTCCTGGGAGAATTTTTTAGCGAGGTTCACGGCCTCATTGAGCGTCACCTTCGGCGGAACATCGGCCAGATAAAGCAGCTCGTAGGTCGCAAGACGCATGACATTGCGGTCGATCATGGCCATGCGGGAGAGTTCCCAATTGTCCGCATAGCGCTCGAGGACTTTGTCGATCTCCGCCTGATTTTCGATGGTCCCGAGAGCGAGTTTCTCCGAAAAACCCCGGACATCCTCTGAAAAAGTCTCATCCTGCTGGGACCAGAATTTTTTCAGGATCTCCGGCATCGGCTCCGGGTTCATCTCGTACTGATAAAGGATCTGGAGCGCGCATTCACGCGCCTGGGTTCGCTTACGAAGCATCTTTTTTCCTTTACGGCTTATCCCGGGATCAAATCGCTATTTTTTTCTTTTCCGGGCCTTGGGACTTTTTTCTTTTGTGGATAATTGTTCGTCAAGACTCGCGATCTCAAGCGCTGCTAGGGCCGCCTGCTCGCCTTTGTTGCCGTGTTTCAAACCCGCCCGGTCGATCGCCTGTTCCAGATTATCCACCGTGATGACGCCGGTCGCGATCGGAGTCCCGGTCTCCAGCGCCACCTGATCGATCCCGCGCGTCAATTCGTTCGAAACACATTCAAAATGGTAAGTTCCTCCGCGGATCACACAACTCAGCGCGATCACAACATCGCAATGCTTTTGGGCCCTCAGTTTTTTGCAGAAGAAAGGGACCTCAAGACCTCCGGGAACCCATAGGATCTTGATGTTTTTTCCCGACACACCAGCTTTGCGCAAAGTCGTTACCGCCCCCTCCAACAACCGATCGGTGATGTACTGATTGAACCTGGAGACGACGATGCCGAATTTTTTATTCCCGGCAATGAGCTTCCCGCGGTAAACAGTCATGGGTTCGGATCCGCATCAAAAAGATGCCCGAGCTTGTCTTTTTTGGTTTGCATGTATTTTGCGCTCACAGGATTCGGGGGCATAACGATCGGAAGCCGCTCCACCACCTGAAGACCGTAACCTTCCAACCCTACGATCTTGCGCGGATTATTGGTCATAAGGCGAAGTTTCGAAAGCCCGAGGTCATGCAGAATCTGGGCCCCGATCCCGTAATCCCGGAGGTCCGGCTTAAAACCGAGTGCTTCATTCGCCTGAACCGTATCAAGCCCGTGTTTATCCTGAAGCTCATAAGCCTTGATCTTATTCGCCAGCCCGATCCCGCGGCCTTCCTGACGCATGTACAGGATCACGCCGGCGCCCTCCTGCTGGATCATTTTCATGGCCGTAACGAGCTGTTCCTGGCAATCACAGCGCAAAGAGCTCAGGACTTCTCCCGTGAAACATTCCGAGTGAACACGCACCAGCGCAGGCTTGTCACCGATCGGCCCCTGAATAAGCGCGACATGCTGGGCCCCGTCAAGGACCGACTCATAGATCCGGATGGTCCAGGTCCCGAACTTCGTCGGGAGTTGGGCCTCGCTTACTTTTTTGACGAGCTTATTAGTTTTAGTACGATAAGCAATAAGATCGCGGATGGTCCCGATCTTGAGTCCATGAGTTTTTGCGAATGCCAGAAGATCGGAAAGCCGCGCCATTTTTCCGTCATCGTTAACAATTTCGCAGATCACCGCCGCAGGAGAAAGTCCGGCGGCCTGCGCCAGATCCACCGCCGCCTCGGTATGACCGGCACGGCGCAATACGCCGCCCTGTTTTGCTTTCAGCGGAAAAATATGCCCGGGGATCACAAGGTCCTCGCGCCGGATCTTGGGATCCGCCAAAAGTTCGATCGTGCGATTGCGATCATAAGCCGAGATCCCGGTCGCCACACCGGTCTTTGCGTCCACCGATACCGTGAATGCCGTTTTCATGGGATCTTCGGGGTTGGGATTCATTTGATCCAGCCCCAAAACCTGAATGCGATCCGCTGTCATAGGAACACAGATCAGTCCGCGGGCAAATTTCATCATAAAATTGACCTTTTCAGGGGTCGTCTCCGACGCCGCAAAAACAATATCCCCTTCGTTCTCGCGTGTCTCATCATCGGTCATGATGACCATGCGGCCTTCGCGGATATCCTCGATGATCTCTTCTATCGTATTCAGTCGTTCCATAACATCTCCAGTCCAAAAAAAGAAAAACGTGGGGTTATGTTAACAACAACCCTTTTTTTTGTCAAAACCTGTTTTCCTAAGTCATTCATTGTATATGACTTACGCGCCTTGACAGAAAACGCCTCAGAGGTTACCCTTAGATTGAAGGGCATTATACCTTGTTTCTTTGACATGAGGAGCGGTGGAGGACAGCGTTACGCGACCGCTTCTTTCGAAAACTAAAGCCCCAACGTGAGCAAAACAGTCACGGCCTAGAGGGTTTCGCCTGACGAGCAATGAGCTTTTCTATTTCATAAATATTGCTAGATAAAGCGGGATTCTCGAACTCACAGTTGGGGCTTTTTTTTGCCCAATCGCCGCTAGGCGGCCTTATTCACCTTTGATCTCAGAAACGGCGCCAGTTGGTCCATGGCATCCATGATATTAACGGGCACGGCCAGCACCACCGTGTTCGAGGCCGTGGGACCCAGCCCGTCTATCGTTTGAAGGGTCCTCAGTTGCATGGCGCCGGGGCTTTCCGCCATCGTCTTGGCGGCCAAGGCAAGATTCGCCGCGGCATCACGGTCGCCTTCTGCTTTAGTGATCGTCGCGCGTTTTTCCCGCTCGGCAGAAGCCTGACGGGACATCATTTTCTTGAGATCTTCCGGCATATCAATATCCTGGATCCGGATGCCGGTCACTTCAAGGCCCCAAGCTTCCGTGTCTTTTTCCACATTCGCCTCGATCTTTTTGCCGATCTCTTCGCGCTCGGTGAGAAGTTGATCCAATGTCATTTGTCCGATCACATCACGGAGCGAGGTCTGCGAGTACTGCGAGATCGCGTACCGGTAATCCTGAACTTTAATGATCGCGTTCGCGGGATCATCCACTTTAAAAAAGATAACACCGTTGATCTTGACCGGCACATTATCTTTCGTGATCACCTGTTGGGAAGGAATGTCCATCGTCAAGACACGCATATCGATCTTCCGGACTTCCTCAATCACGGGAATGATAAAGAAAAGGCCCGGGCCCGAGATCCGGCTAAATTTCCCGAGTTGAAACACCACCCCCTTTTCCCACTGCGCGGCCATCTGAACTCCGGAAGCGATGACCATAGAGACAAAGAACCAGACCATACCGAGAAAACCCCCAAGACCCTGGTTTGCCATAAAAATGGGCGCATCCACAAGAAAGCCGATGATGAGAAGCACGAAAAAAATGAGCCCCGAAATAGGGTTATTCATGGAAGACCTCCGTGTTGGGATTGCAAAGTCCTTACGACCCCCAGAATGGGGCGATGATTCGTTGATTTTTAAAGATTCGACCAACTCGACGAGACTGGGTTCTTGATCCATAAAAAAACTGCCCAATGTTTAGAAAAAACACCGGGCAGATTCTAATCCTTAGCTCGCTTTATTGCAAATCCAATTCCCCATCAGGAAAAAATTTAATGCAAATGGGGTCCCGATAAAAAAAGACAAGCAGCTAAGACAGACCGCCGATCCTTAACTGCAAATCCCCTTCCGTGACGCTTGTCACGGAATACTGGTCCACACCGAACGTGATGGACTTAATGTGGCTGAGATCGACCCGGCCGGAGGCCAAGGACGTTAAAAACTTATAATACCCCGCGGCCACGATATCCCCATTCGCGGTGCTGTAGGTATTTCCATGAGTATCTTCAACTTGGATCTTCATGTTCTTGGCCGTGGCCGAACTGACTCCAAAGATCAGATCCGGGATAGCTGAAAGGTCGATGCTGCTTCCATTATGGCCGGAATCAAAATTCAAAACAATCCCCGCAAAGGCATTCGGAGCTTTCAGATCAAAATGGAGCTGGAAGAGATTTGTCCCCGCCGTGTGTTGTAGTGTGCTGGCGGGAGACGAACTCGCAAGTCCTGCCGCGCCGCTGGCCGAATTACTATTCACAGGCAATACCGTCACCGCAGGCGAACCTGATTCCGCGGTAAAGGCAACTGCAGGCGCGGACGGCACATGCTGAAAATCGATCGCATGGATCGTGAAATTCCCGGTCGCATCCCCGCCTTCTTGAGGGTCCACGACCAAATCGAGCTCCTTGACATTGGTCAGAGACGCTTGATTGGGAAGATCAATCACGAGGCTCGCAAACTCGGCCCCTTGCTGGAGTGTCGCGGTTGTTTGATAAAGCAACGTTCCCGAAGCATCCTTGAGTTCAATGCGTACGAACTGAGGAGAATCCACCGCCGAATAATTCAGGATCAGCTGATTGGCCTGCGCATCGTAGGCCTGATCAAATTTCCAGAAGTGTCCGCTGTCCGCCCCCGCGAGATTGGTATAAACAAGCCGGACGCCGTAGGCCTGGGTGATCGCCGACTGGAAATTATTGATCGTCCCTTCAGACGCGACATGGCTGAAAACCGCCAGTGACCGATCCGGAAATTCCGGTGCGTTGGGCATCATCGTGCTGGTCTGGGTGATGTTTGTCAGCAACTGGCTCTTCTGGTCATAGAGTTGGTTGTAGAGCTGATTGTAGGAAATGTTAGAAGCGTTCTTCCGGTTCGCCAGGTAAGTGTCAAAATCAGTGGGGCCTTGCCCCGTCAATCCCAGAACCGTCGATGCGACATCGATCCCGATATAACCCGGAGCGATTTCGCTGGCAGACCTTGCCGAATCAAAAAAACCATAGGTTCCATTCATTCCATAAAGGTTATCAATCGAATCAAGCCACCCGAGAACTGCGTAAACATCGACATTCATGGCGCTGGCGAGCGCATAAGTTGATCCAATATCCCCTATAAGAGTATTCGTAGCGGTCGGGTCCATATTCGCTTCCGCGATCTGCGGAATACCTACGTTCCCCGCATAGGACCCTCCCGGCTGCTGGTCCGCGGACAGGATTCCGGGAATTCGGTTCTGATACGCATAATCCAGCTGTGTCGCCAGGTGATTGTAGAGAACATTACGAAATCCAATGAAATCGCTTTCGTTGTTACGAAGTGACGGCCAGAAGGTCTGGAACGCGCTCCCATCCCAAGCGGCAAGATTTGTAATAGTTTGTCCGTCACGATCGACGTAATTGCTATTCGTTTGGATCGCAAGATTGTTCCAGACCGTGCTTGGCAGTGTTGGAAAACGGACCACTAAGAATGCTATCGCTCCGCGGAACTCAGTCGCCAAACGGTCGATGTAATTCGAAAACACTCCGGTCGATGGGTTCGTGGTCCAAGTATAATCACCACGGAAAAGCCCCGTCGAGGAATCCACAAAGGCAGCATAACCGGTCGCTTGCGCGTTCAAGAACTGATCGACCTTGGCGGTGATCTGCTGAGACGAAGTCAGGTCCGCACCGCTTAAGCCGGAACTTTCCAAAGCGCCGACCATAACGGCCAAACTCTGGGCCAGATTGGCATTGTCTCCGAGTGCGACTTTTTTCTCGTACTGCCCGAGCGGTCCGAGGTCCAGCCACGGTATCAATCCATTCCAACCGTAAGAGGACTGAGCGCTCAAAAGATTGGTTAATACCGTTTGGATCTCTGTGAGTGCCTGGGTCTTGCTGGTCCATCCATTATTAAGGGGAGTAACTCCTCGCACCATATCGCCAAGAATCTGAAGATAAAACCCGATCAGGGTCGGCTGGGTGTACTGGGCTGTGACACCTCCAGTAATGTTGTCGTACGGAAAATGCGTCACAGGATCCACGCCAACGTCCACGTTAAAATAGTCCAGGCTCTCTTGGGTCAGAGTGTTTTGTATGTCCGTGAGATTGGAGGGCAAAATGGGCGAAGTATAATCAAGCCCTTGGGTTTGGATTTTAACCACATCATTCAAGAGCGGTGATCCGATGCTCCGATCCTGGACAAAGGTGATCTGAGCGATCTGGGTCTTATCGAATCCCAGCGGCACATTCACGCTGCTAAAATCAAGGGCGTAGTTTTGATAACTGGAGCCGAGAGCGATCACATAGATTGCCTGAACGTGGTTTACATCCATCACCTCAACCTTAACACGCCCCCCACCGCTTCCCTGCGCCGCAAACACATAATTCTGAGAAAGATCCATAGGTAGACCTTGAAACGCCCCCTGATCATCGAAAAATCCGGGACTCACCACGACAAAAGTAAAGGATGTGTTACTGGCAGAAAGATTGTAATCATATTCCATTTCCGAGGAGGATAGTTGTGTGAAATTCAAAACGGCGTTCGGCTGACCCGTCACCGTATTCCCGCTGCCCGAAGAAGTGGCCGGATAGAAGCCCTCGAGGGAAGTTAAAAGCGAAGGATTGTAAGTCGTCCCCGTCACAGGCGGGATGTAACTTAAACCCTTCGCCTCCACCGTGTAACTGGTCGTCCCCACCTGATTACTCACGAAATTGATCGCAGCCATCGCCGTCGTAAACCCGG
>Ga0182027_10000243_pt1 | contig 92102 bp, 71 predicted proteins | sample 712E1DmetaG_FD_121300 | JGI IMG/M metagenome (GOLD analysis project Ga0182027, IMG submission 121300) | Permafrost microbial communities from Stordalen Mire, Sweden - 712E1D metaG (Illumina Assembly) | ecosystem: Environmental > Terrestrial > Soil > Wetlands > Permafrost | place: Sweden... | reverse complement strand
TCCCGGGAAACCCCGGGAAGGCCGCATTCCGGAAGGTCAGGGCCGCGCTGTACGCGACGTCCGTTTCGCTTGTCGCGTGCACGATACTGCTATCCGCGACATTGTTCGTTTCTTCGTTTGTCACGCGCGTGCGGCAGGACAATTACAAACAGGAATACGAAAAAATCCTTGCCCGCACGCCTGATATTCAGGCGCTCATGGCGCACAACGATTCCCTGGCGGCCGCGATCATTGCCGCGTCGTCCGCAGGTTCGCACGTGTCGCGCTGGACCCCCTTTCTGCGTTCGCTCGGATCGGACAGGCCCGACGGCCTTTTCCTCGATATGCTGGCAACTGACGCATCCGGCGTCGTTGGCACGGTCCGCGTGGCGTTGTCCGGGTGGGCGTACAATGAGTCTCTTGTCACCGGGTTCATTTCATTGCTCCAGAAAAACGGATTGTGTCATGATGTAACGCTTTCGTCGCTTGAAAAGAGCGGCGAGCATAACGTTTTCATTTTCAGGATACTATGTTCACTTCGTCTGTTCGCCGGCTCGCCGGCGAAATAATCCCGTTTGTCTGCTTTACCGTCGCGGTACTGGCGTCGCTTGTCATTGCCCGCTACGGTGCGCTTCCGTACGGGCATTCCACGCGATCGTATTCCGAGGGCGCGGCATATTACCGGGAACTCTCATCCGACAAGAACAGGTTTCAGGCGGTCAAGGCCGGCCTTGTGGAAAAGGGAGAGCTCCTGGCTTCGAAATACCGCCGTATCGCGCCGCCGCAGCCAGAGGGCCAATCGTTGGACCTGTCGGGACTTTTGCAACTCTTGATTCAGCGCGCGGCGGACGCATCGATCCGTCTTGACAAAATCCAACCGATGGAGGACAGGCCGCGTAGCGAAAAAGGCGAATTTCCCGTGGTCCTCGATATGACGACAACGTACCAGTCGCTGGGACGTTTCCTGGTAGCCATCGAGGAAATTCCCCGCCTCGTGTCCGTGGACCGGCTCGCCATTACGGCCGGCAAGAGTGGCTTAGAAACGCGGGTTCTGGTTACCTGTTACCTCAGGAAAGGCGAGTACTAGGATGCGCCGCAGCAGATTTTTTTTCGTGGGGCTTCTTCTGTGCGCCTGCGGCGTGTGGATATACAATATTTCGCTCATGGCGCATCTGAAAACGTCGTCGAAGGTTTCAGGAATTCCCGAATCAGCGCGTCGCGCGGAAGCAGCCGTGTCCGGAGCTTCCTCGCTTGTCGACAGGGCGCTGGGCCTGAATCCGGCAGGCGATGTCCGTGCGGCTACCGGAGGCTTTGAAAACCCGTTCAAGCCCCTATCCGAAGCGCACCAGACATTGTCGAGCGGTCCGCGCCGGGAGGCGGTGCCTGCTTCCCGGCCCAAGCTCGTTCTCAAAGGAATTCTTTACAAATCAAGTCCCCTTGCCATTCTCGAAAATTCCAAGGGAACGACGTCAATCCTCGGCATCGGGGATACGCTCGACAGTCAGACCATTGCCGCAATCACCAGGACATCGGTGACGCTGCGCGATAAACACGGATCCTACGAACTGTCCGTGAAGGAATAGGACGCCATGGATCTCAGACAAAACAGCGGGGCCGCGCTTCCCATTGTTCTTGTCTTTTCCGCGTTTGCGTTCATCGTGGCAGTGCTCTACGTCACGGGCCAGTATACGGTCGCGCGGCCGTTTCTCGCCGCCCCGACGTCCTTCCAGGCACTCTGCAATGCGAGATCCGGCGTGTGGAAAGGTATTGAGCTCATGTCAAGGCCTGTGCCCGATACGCTCGCCGCAATCAAAACCCTCGACTCCACGTTCAACAAAAACCTCTTCGGCAAACCCCCGGCAACCGTTTCCGGAAACAATTCGTCCGGCCTGGCGCCGGACGACACCCCCCTGGTCGTCACGCCCCTGACCTCGGACTCGTTTGGGGATGCGTCGATATCCTTGTCTTATTTGTCATGCTTCAAAGTCATTACGTCGCATGGCAGGTTCAGAACCGCGGAGAAGACCGTCCGGGTGCTTCTTGGCGGCGCCCTGTACACGTCAGCTGATACGGTGTGCTACTTGATGACTGGCATTGATCCTGTCGGTGGAAACATCACGGGGAAGAAATCAATTGCCTCTTTGGATACGGCCAGTTTTCATACAAAAGACCTCACGGATCTCGTTTCCTACTATAGTACGTTACTGAGCGAGAAAAGCGATACGACCATGCCTGCGGTCCCGGTAACCGTTCAATCCGGAGACCAGGCAAGAGCCTTGCCGGAGGTGGTCAAGGGACATTTGTTTGTCAATGGTGTTTTCGGCAACTTGACTTGGAAAGAGAAGCGAAGGATCATTGTCCTGGGCGACATCCAGGTCACGGGAAACCCGATGATTGAAGGCATCGAATTCGTGAGCATGGGTGAGGTGAAGTTCTTTGACGACTGCAAGCTCCGCAACGTGTCCGTGTTTGCAACGGGACGATTGACGATTGGCGACAGGGCGGTTTTTTCCGGTACTTCGCTGACCCCCACGGTCCTGATTTACAAAGACGGCCGTGTCGAGGACAAAAGCATGATTGTCTCATACGGGGTCAATCCGGCCAAGAAAGCAATCGTGGTACCCACATCGATTGTTTTGTCGCAAAATGCATCTGTCGACGGCGTTATCATCGCCTACGGAAGTCCCGGCGTCATCACCACCGAAAAAGGTGTCGTTGTTAGGGGCATTATGTGGGCGCAGGGATCAGTCGTACACCAGGGCGCATTGTACGGCGTGCTCCGCGCGCGTGATCTGGCTGATCTCGCGACGCTCACGACCAGTGCTGGCGGCAGGGCCGGGGCGGCGCCCGTTCTCGTGAAGAACACCTTGACAGGAGCGATCATGCCCCTTCCCGAAATTACAAGCTATCCCTGCCCGTTCTTCCTTGGCAGGCCCTCCATCATTCGCTGGGAGGAGGAATAATCCATGAGAACAAGATCAAGAGGTGTCAGGCTTACGCAGGAATCCGGCATGACGGTCCTTGAAACGTTGGTCGCGGTCCTTATTCTCGGATTGACAACTGGCGCCATTGTGAGTTGCGTGGTTACGGGAGACAGGATCGCGGGCCGGCGAACGGGGCTGTCCCTTGCCACACTGCTGGCCAAAAGCGAGGTTGAAAAGCTTCATTCATACGAAACCGCGCTGACCCTGCCCAATGACACGAGCTTTTCATCAAATGTCAATGGCATTGAATTCGACGTTTCGCGGACGCGGATACGTGTCCGCAGCGACACGGTCGTGACCGACTCGACGGTCTATTTCGGTGAATATGCCATTTCGGTGAAGCGGAAGAACAACCCGGCGCAGGCGGTGTCGGTCCGTCTGTTGCAAGGATATTATGGTGAAAACCAGCACTGAGGCCGGGACGCGCCATGGCTTCACGATGGTGGAGCTTGTTGTCGCAATGGCGATTGCCGCCATTGTCATTTCGCTGACGCTGGCATCCTGGACGTTCATCTCGCGGCACACGACGCTCACCAGGCGCGCAAGCGAATTTCATTCGCAGGCGGAACAGGCGGCATTCATTATAGTCAACAGTCTACGGACGTCGGAAAAGGTCCTCTCGTTCGACAAGAGTACGATAACGTTCGTTGCGGGGCGAAGCGGAGACACGGTCTCGTACTCGTTCGACAACGACTCGCTCCGGAAAAACGGCACGGCAGTAACGTTTGTCCAGGACGGCATCGCGGTGGTCAAGTTCGGTGTCGAAAGAAACGAGGCCGCGTCCGCTCCCGCGGCCAGGCCTCTCGCGACGCCGGAGGATGCGCGAGACCTTGTCCTGACGATCACGCTGGCGATGCGGGACAGGGCCGGAGCGCTCAGCGAGATTCCGTCCGAAGTCAAGGTCCGGTACGTTCCGACCCGGGATGCGTACGGCAAGAATACGTTTTCTTTTTAGGAAGCGCTTTTACGCGGTGATTCATGATAAACTGTAGGTGGCGCATCGTTGGTAACGGTGTTTGTTCATTCTGAAGGGATACTTCATGAAGGTCTTGTCCGTCGTAAAGTTGTCGGCAACTATTCTTGCGGCATTGGCCGCATTTGCCACCCTGACCGTCCGGGCTTCGGACGACGACTTGTTCAAGGTAACGCCTGAACAGGTTGCCTCCACCCTTGATGGCTACTTCCAAAAGGCGGATTCCGAAATCGCAAACTCCAGGATCCGCGAAGCCCGGCAGGAATTGTCCCTGATTGTGTTCAAAATCAACAAATACAAGTCTACCATTTCCAAAGAGGAAAAGAAGGCCTACGACGTCAGAATTGCGGGCGTGACCGGAGCCGTGAACCGCAAGGTCGATTCGCTTGTCAAGGTCAACCTGGCGATCATCAAGAAAAACGGCAGGACCGCAGGGAATGAATTCAGGCAATACCTTTCCGCCCAGCAGGGGCTTTCCGAAACGGAACTCGCTTCGGTGGATGAGGCGATTCTGACGAGCCCGGTGTCCGAAGAGGAATACCATCCTCGGGTTCCTCCATCCGCCAGGGTTGAGGAAGCTCCGGCTGCAGCCAAGCCCGAGAACCTCGCCCCTGCGTCCGCATACGAAACGCCGTCGCAGCCCGCTGCCGAGCAGCCTCGTGCGCCGGCGCCGAAAGCGCCAACGCGTTCAGCCTTGGCAAAACCGGAAAATGTTCCGGTCGCGCCTCCGCCGCCACCTGTCGTGGAACAGCCACCTCCGCCTCCGCCCCAACCGCAGAAGCCATTGCCGCCGCCTGTCCGGCCCGAGGTTGCCCTTCCCGCCTCACCCGCACTGCAGGAAGCAGAGCCGGTCCAGAAGTATCCGGAAATCGTGCAGAAGACTCCCGAAACGGAACCCGCGCAGGCACCGGAGGACAATGTTGACAAAGGCAAGTCACAGGCAACGGCCACGGCCGCCAAGGTCCGCGCACTTCTCGACGAGAACAAAACGGACGAGGCCATGACCGTGTTCCAGATTTACCAGTTCAACCTGCAGCGTTTCTTGGAAGGCAACGCCTACGCGGCGCTGAAGTCCGCCGTGGAGACCGCCTTCACGCGGGACCGCGATGATCGCGTCCGCGCGCAGGAGACCGCCCAGAGAATCGAACGGTTCCTGGACCAGGACCGCCCCTCGGATGCGTCCGAGGAATTGAATCGGTCGCGTGAGTCCCTGCGGAAGTGTCTTGATAAACAGGACTTCAGGAGCCTCGATGCCAGGGTCAGTACCGCCGTGGCCGATGCCGGCCGGAAGCAGGCGGCGGCCCAGGCGCAAATGCGGGATCTGCGAGCGCTTCTTTCCGCCGGCAAGGTCGAAGACGCATATGTCTTGTTCGACAAATCCCGGTCCGATCTTGAACGGGGACTTTCGAAAGAAGAAATGACGGCGCTGAAAAAGGACGTTGGGTCGGCGCATGACGCCCTGCAGGACAAAAAGAAGCTCGCCGACTTGTGCCGCCGGGACATCGCCTCGCTTGTGAAGGCAGGGAAGGGAGCGGCTGCATTGTCGCGATTCGAGGAAAACCGGTCCCTGCTTCAACAGTACCTGGACCCGAAAAGCTTTTCGTCCCTGGAATCGGCTGCGCAAAAGGCGAACGGGGAATTCCAGACCAATCAACAGCGGGCACGGTCGACCCTGTTTAAGATCGACTCACTTCTGGGTGCCGGCCAGGCACAGGACGCACACGATCTGTTTACGGAATCGGGCGACCGTGTGAGGCGGGACCTCTCTGACGATATCAGGTTCTTCGGTACCAAGGAGCGGCTTGCAAAAGCATACGACTCGTTCAAGAACGACAGGGATCTGGCCGTGCGGTCTGCCCGGAAGATCGAGTATCTGATCGCTCGCAAGGAAGGCAGGGATGCAGATGTGCAATTCGGCCTGGAAAGGCTGCGCCTGGAAAAATACCTTGAACACGGTAATTTTGACAAGCTCCAGCGCGCCGTGATCCGGGCGAAAGCAGATTACGAATCGAATTATGCCTCAGCCCGTGCCCAGATTGCATCCATAGAAGACCTCCTTGGTAAAGGGCGAATCGAGACTGCGTACGGTGCGTATGAGAAGGCCGAAGACGATCTCGATTTTTATTTCGGCGACGACAAGGCGATCGGCTCGTTGGGCAAACGGGTTAAAGACTCCTATCACGCCTGGCAGGAACGGAAACAACGGGCATTTTCCGCGGTACGTGACATCAAGCGGAGCATCGCGAAAAACAGGGGGGACCAGGCGCTGGCGCGGCTTGTGGAAGTGCGCGCCGAGCTTTCCGGTTTTCTCGATGCGGCCGAGCTTTCGGCCCTTGACACAAGCGTAACCCGCGCGAATGGGGCCTTTGTGGCGGAAAAATCACGCGCCGAAGCGAACGCCACGCGCATCCGGACAATGATCGTGCAGAACCAAGTCGAGGACGCGTACGCGGCATTTGACACATCGGAATCAAACCTGGGGTTCTATCTGGACCAGAGCGCTTTTTCCGCGCTCAAGACCCTGGTAGAAAAATTCAACAGCGCGCTTCAGGACAAGAAACAGGAGGCATTGCGCACCACCGGGACCATCGACCGCCTCATCAACCGGAATCTGGGTGATTCGGCATTTGTCCTTTTCAAACAAAACGACGCCGTGCTGTCCAAATATCTCAAGGCCCCGACATACAAGGCGGTCGCGGCTCGGACTGCGAAAGCAAAAGAAGACTGGGACAAAAACTGCCGCCAGGCGCAGTCCCTTTCGGCCCATCTCAAGGACCTTCTTGACCGCGACAAGCCGGAATCGGCATACAACAACTTTGATGACAAACGCGACTTTCTGGAACACTATCTTGACAGGGTAAGTTTTGGGCGACTTGAGACGGCAGTGCGCGCGCCGTACGAGTTCTTCCTGGAGAAACGCAAGCAGGCGAGGACCACGGTGTCGGTGCTCAAGCGGATGATCGGGAGGAACCAGGGCACGGAGGCCAAAGCCGAATTTGAAAGCTGGGAAAGGGACCTGGTCCATTATCTGCCGGCGGAAGAATATTCGGATATAAAAGCCAGAATCGCCCAGGCATATTCGAAGTCGGTTCTCGGCAGGCGTGACGCAAAGACGACGTCCGATAAAATTCTCAGGCTCTTGAATGGAGGCAGGACAACCGAGGCGTACCGGATGTTTCAGGACGCGCGGTCGGATTTGGAGCTGTACAGCTCCAAATTCGAGTTCGACAGACTGCAGACCGAAGTCATCATCGCCTACGATGAGCAGGAGGACAAACGGAAGCAGGTGAAAGACTATGCGAAAAAACTCAGACAGCTCGTGTCGAAGAACAAATTATGGGACGCGTACAAAGGATTTACAACGAACCGCAGGAATTTGAGCGAATGGATGGACGCCGGGGACTTCAACGACCTTGAGAACACGGTCGTGGGTACCTATGAAAAAGCCCAGAAGAAAGTGAAGAGCAGGCGGTAGGGCCTACGCTCTTTTCGTCACGGATAAGCCTGGAGCCGCATCACCTGCCCTGAACTCGGGGTCACCGCGCTGCCGGTTCCGTTGATGATATGAGTCACCGTTCCCTGGTTTCCGCTGAGCGTAACTGTGAGAAGGTTGCGCATTTTGATTCCCGCAACATTTGCCGGCACCTCAAACGCGTTGGCAAGCACGACCGGAGCCTGGTTGAAAAATGCGTATGCACCCAGCGCCCAACCCTCATGACTCGTGACAGTACTTGCAACCTTGTATGAAGCATATCCGTTCACGGTTCCCGCCATCCACGACGCTTGATTCGGCACATCATAGGGCAATTCGCATTGCAGGAAATAGCTCCGGCCGCCATTGCCATTCCACATAACCTGATACTGCTGCGTGTGCTCGACAAATAGTCCGTACGCGGTTACGTTTGCGCCGTTTACAATGAGACCATTGGCGTTCTTGTTGCTGGTCCAGCCCGCACCCGCGCCATGGTCGGCGCGCCAGAGCCATGCGTGGTCGAGGATCACGTTGCTGCTGTTGATCGTTACCATGCACGATGCAGTGCCGCTGAATTCGCCGCCTACTCTGCAGAAAATGTCCCACAAGCTTGTCGGATCAGAAGAATGGTCTTTGACGCTTCCCGTTTCGCCGATCACCATCAGGTTTGCCGAATTGGTTGTTGAAGCATCAATGACGAGTCCGCCGATTTTCAGCCCGTCAACGTCCGAGGCTTCAAGGGCCGGTGTCCCATTCTGCGGAACAAGGGAGGGCATGCCGATTCCGAGCACGATCGTGCCGGGCCGCGTTACCTTGATGCTGGCCTCCAGGTTGTAGACACCGGGAGTCAGAAGCAGGTTCTTGCCCGTGGCAAGCGCCGCGTTGATTGAGGCTGCATTGTCTGTTCCTGAGCGGGCGATGTAGAACAGATCGATCGGTACCGCGGTTCCCGGGGTAGTCCCGCTTGTCCAGGTTATACCGACGGTGCTGTCCTTGTGCAACGCAGGAACCATCACGCCGAAACTTCCTGTATTGTCGACAAACAGGAACGGTTTCTCCCGTATGATCGGGGTCTTCGGAACAACCGTGTAGGGCGGATTCGGCCACGTTCCAGCAGGCGGGTTCGCGTTGCCGACAAACACGAAATTCCATCCGCCTGAGGACCAGCCGTTATATTGGGAGTTGCGCGAAAACCACTGCTCCTGCCATCCGCCAATTGTGCCTTCGACCCGGGAATCCGCGATGAATCCACCGCTTCCCGCGCCCGGGTTAGGCGCGATGTTCAAGTTTCCTTTGATATGCATACGCCGCATCGGGCACGCCTGCGACACAGCCCACAGGTCAGTCCCGCCCGTGGGAGTCACTGACATTCCGGCGCAGGATCTCCAGAAATTGCACGTGGCGTTTCCGCCGCCTAAATACGCATCCGATTCCACGACGCCGGTGATCTGGACGCTGTCTGGGGTAGGCCCGAGGCCGAGGACTTCGGTGTAGAACCCGAGAAGAATGGAAAGGTTGTATTTCCCGGGCTTGAAAAGAAAGGCGCATCTTCCGGTCCCGAATTGCGCGCCCTGCAGTTGACCGTAAATAGTTGAAAGCTGGCTTTGAATGTTGGACATTGACGGATCAAAAATATACGTGTTGGGCCCGAAGTTCGGGGCAGCGCCGCTCGTTGCCATTGTAATATTGATAACCGCGCTGGCCGCAGTGATTTGCTCGGTATGAGACGTGTAGCCCGGCTTGGTTGCCTGCAGCCATTCGACCGCGGCCGATTTTGCAAGCCCGGCGTTCCCCGGTTGCGTTGACGTTGTGGAAATCAGAAAGCTATGCGCCCCGACGGGAATGAGCCTGTATACCGCACTTGCCCCCGACGTCCGCACGTTCAACAGATAGGCGTTGTGGCCAAAACGGCTGAGGTTGAACGGGACCTCGGTCGCGCCCCGGCCGATTCTGCCGTCGTAGACTTTCGCGACAAGGCTGCCGGATATGGAAAAGAGTCTGACGGACATGGAAAGCGGAGAGGACGCCCGGAAGATGAAGCGGTTGTCCCGGTAATTGATACTGGCGCCAGCGGCTCCATTGGGGACCGGCATCACGGACGTTCCGCCGGTTGTCAGAGTGTAATTGCCGTCTGCGCCTGTGGTGTCCTTGGCCTGCGATACCATCAACTGGACTATGACGTCCGAAAGCGGTTGGCCTGATGCGTTTGTGACCTTTCCGGTGATCGATACGGTCTGCGCTGCAAGTGAAGCGATTAACAACAATACGACCACCATTGCTTTTTTCACAGTTTCCTCCTGTATTCTTGGGCAAAATATCTTCCCAAAACTAAAATAAGAAGGAATACCGCTCTTTTCAGGATAAACAGGTGGGAATCGGTCTTTCCGTGGAACGCCAGTTCCACACATCAAGAGGCCGCGGGCTCCCGCCCGCGGTGATTTACTATTTCGGCGTAATAAAATAGGTGCCTTTTAAAGGTGAAAAATTTGTGTTATCCGCCGCGCCACCAGTCATGAATATCCGTCCGTCGGGAATCTGGAGCATCGCTGACGAACCAGGATAATACCCGGCCGGCATAGCGAAAAATCCGGTCGGCTGAGTTATGGTATGGGAAGCGATAGTTACTTGATACAAGCGTAACTTTGCCCCGCCGGTTCCATTCGATAGCGCCAAAATGTATACCTTCGTTCCATCATAGCTGACTATTGGCGGAAACAATGAAACCGAATCAACATTGCTCGACGGCATACCCGGTTGAACTGCGAACTGCGTGAATGCCTTGGCTGCCGGGTCGAAGACCACAAGCGCGTAACTGTTGCCCCGCGTCGCCATGAGCATATATGTCCCATTAGGCATTTTCTGCGTTGCCAGGTCACGCCCATAATACTGTCCGGGGACGATCAACCATCCGGTATCGGCGGCGAACAGCTGTGTCGAAAAGAGGGAGAAACTGTTGCTTGACGGATCGTAAAGTTCACTGCCGGGGAAAAGAGCGCCGCCATACGGGGGATATCCTCCAGCAACGACAGCCTTTCCATCGCTGGTTGCCAACACCACAGGGTTGGCTCGTTGCAAAACAAGCGCGCCGGTTGCCGTAAAGGACGCGGCTGTCGGGTCAAAAAGGTCCGCTTTGACCGGACTGGTCGCATCATACCATCCGCCTGCGATGAGCACCTTACCGTTTGTCAACTGTGCACCGACGTTTGTCATCCGGCCGTAGCTCATCATTGACGTGAGCGGCGTAAATTTTTGTTGTGCAGGATCGAAAATTTCCGCAGTGCTGTACCCCGGCGCAACACCCAGATCGGCAGCGCCGCCCGCCAGCAGATACGTTCCATTGGCAAGCTTTACAAACGAGCCCCAGTCATGGTAATAATTCATCTGGACCGTCTGGAAAGCATTTGATGACAATGTCCAAATTTCAGCGCTGCTCAGTGAGACGAACCCTGTCCCATGACCGCCAAATACCCCAACGGTGTTGTTGTCAAGGAGCGCAATTTCATGCGCCATGCGGTTGATATTCATGTTGGGGCCGGACGTGAAATCAGCTCCCGCGGTGGTATCCGTCGCCGGGATCGTTTTGACAAAAGTAACTGTCCGTTTCGGGGAGATGCTGCTATCGACTCCGTTGCTTGCCTGGACCTGCCAGTAATATACCCCTGAATCACCGCTCCTGAGAGCAATTGAGTCGACCAGAAATGTATCGGTCACACCTGTTTTGTAAAGCCCGGGAGGATCATCCGGACCCAAGTAGATATTGTAATGCACGGAGGGATCGGGGAACTGAAGGAACCACGAAAGGCGAAGCGCCAGAGCCCTTACGGTACTGCTGTCTTTGGGCAGATTCATGATCGGCGGCATAGCGACCCGTTTCACGAGTATACGAATGACCAGACCCCTGGCAGTGTCGGTGCCGTTTGCCGCGAAAGCCTGAAGAAACCAGGTCCCTGATGTAAGGTTCGTTATAAACGCCTGAGGCATTGATATTCCCCCTATTGCCAGCGATTCCGGGGGCGCCGTGCGCCCGACATAAACGCCGTAGGTCACGCCGGTGGTCATTGTTCCTGTAGCATTTGTGAACGTACACATGATGTTCTGGATGTCGGTACTGTTATTGGCGGGTTCAACAAAATTTGGCGCTATCAGAGAGCTCCCGTCCGTTACCGTATCGCTTCGAACGGTAACAGTCATGGTTGCGGTATCGATATCGCCCTTGATTCCGGTTACCAGGAAATGCGCTTTAAAAATGCCGGATGTGGTGTAACGGTGACGCACCACACCGCCATCAGCACGTGTCCAGTCGTAAATCCCGTCACCGTCGAAATCCCATTTATACGAGACAACCCCGCCGGTCTGGCAGATCGCTCTTCCATTCATGAATGCCTGCGCATTGCGAGCAATAGTGGTGTCTCCGCCAATCATGGCTTTGGGCTTGATTGGCACTCTTTGAATGGTGATCCCTCCCTTGAGGGTATCGCCGCTTGACGTGATCACGGCATAAGCGGCTTTGATGGAGACTGTTGACGGCGGGAAGCTCAGGGACGGTCCTGACGTGATGGAGTCGTAGGTTCCGTTGCTGTCTTTGTCCCAAAGGTAGAATTCGATTGAATCATGGATAGAAGTTGTGATAATTAAAGGAACGGTAACAACCACGGGAATCCCGGCAGGGGACAGACTTTTCACGTCGTTAACACTCAGGCCGTGACTCGTTTGTGAACCTACAGGTGATATATTCACACCGGTTAAACGCCCGGTATCCAGAATAGTCAGGCCCGAAACCGCACCGTTATTTGAAGTGGTGACGGTGACGGGAGTATTTGGCGGAATATTGGTCAGCGAATACGAACCTGTCGAATCTGTAACCGCTGTGATGCCGCTGTTGAAAGCCGACACAGTAATACCGCTGAGCGGTTTTCCACTTGCGTCAGTGACCGTTCCCGAGATATACCCTGAGCCCTTTCCAAGAAGATTGATAACCACACCCTTGATTGTGTCACCCGGTCCGGGTTTAACTGTTGTCGTGTCCCATCCGACAGATCCCGCGGCTATCAGTTTGCTGGTATCCGCGACGACGTTTGTAAGCGAAAAGCTGCCGTTGATGCCGGAGATTGTTGCAGCGGATTGATTGCTGATTGCTACACCGATGCCGGGCTGAGGAGCGCCGTTGACAAGGACCGTTCCGCTGATCACCGCCGTTGACTTGAGCATGGTGACATCCCGACGAATTCCGACCTCATTCGCTTCGTTTTCCGTTACGGGAGCCAGTACCGTATCGAGGTATCCCGAACGCACAAAGCGCAGGGAGTAACTGCCCTTACCGACGCCAAAGAAATAGTACTTGCCCTTATTGTCCGTGACACAGGAAAAGCCCGAAGGGCCGACGCTTACGTTGACACCCGCGAGAGCCGCTCCTGTGCGGTCGGTCACCGTACCCGCGATAACTCCGTTTGCGCCGCCGGTCACGATCCGCTCCTCTTTTGCGCACATCATTCCAAGCATCACTGCCAGTATCACCGTCAAGAGCCGCTTTGTCATGTTCAATTCCTTTCGCAAACGAATCGATGTCAGAACGACATCACGAGGCCAAAATCATACTGTTGTTGTGGAGACACGGAAAAATAGGGCTGAAATTTCGCCTTTGATTGAGCACCGGCAATTGACGCATCGATAAGGTTGAGCGCCCACACGACGCCAATGCTGATTCCTGAATACAGAACATAGTCGTACGTATTTGAATAGGTGTTGTATTTGCTCTGCGCATCGTTGTTAAGCTGCCCATAGAACCGCATATACGTTGTGTCAAGGGGCTCGCCCGGTTTGGCGTGTACCGTGAGCGTTGGAACTTTGTCGGGCATGGAATTAAAACTTGCAAACTGAGCCTCAGCCTGAGTCCATTGGGTCTTTGCCGTATTCATCTGCATGTCAAAGTAGACGGTAGCTCCAACCGCTCCCACAAGCGCGACCAGCCAGATTGTGCCGCGCGCCGGATGGTCGGTGTAAAATTGTCCCCAGCCCGGAAGAACCATGCTTCTGAACATGGCGCCGCCCACGCTTGCCTTTTCTCCGATCAGCGCCTTGCTGATATCTTTTACCGATGATGGTGTGAGGGAAATCGATGCGCTCGAAACGATTTGTCCCGATTCGGTGGCGATTATCCGTGCGGTAATTACATCGTTGCCCATGACGGTTGAAATCGATCCGGCACAGAGGTAGTTCGCGGAAAGGAATTTGCCTGCTTCAAGCGCCAGCGAATCGGATATCGCGCCGCTCTGGGACAGGGCGATTTCCGCCATGGCTTTTTTGAATTGTTCGCGTTCGACAAGGACAAATGAGGACTTCTTCTGCATTGACGAGATAACGCATTCGGCGACAGTGGAACCGAGGTTCTTGTCCTTGCCGCCTGTATTATCCGTAAAAGGAAGGACGGCCAGCCGGTGGGATGTGCGGGTATCGACCGGCTGCGTCAGCGCGTCACACAGAAGACTGATCATGGCCATTTGGTCACCCGTGCCTGTTATTATTTTCGGCTGCGCCGGGGATTTTGCCTTTTCTGCCGCGACCTGCTGGGGTACAACGGGCGCAGCGTGTATTTCAGGGACGGCAGGTTTAGCGGGTTCATTGTCCTGCTCTGTTGCAAAGGACTGCATCAGTTTTCCGGCTATTTCTGCGGCCGAAGTTGCCACGCTATCGTCAATCTCGCATTTGCAGTCTGCATTCGCAATCGCTGCCACTTTGCCTGTGGACATGTCGATTAGCCTGGAGGAAATCGAGTAGGTATTCCCAACAAGCTCGATCAATTCGATAACAACATAGTCTACTTGCAGCAACTGACCCGCTTCGATCGCGCACTGATCAGAGGTACAGGAGGACTGCTGGAATCCCTGTTCTTTGAGTATCTCCTGCATCTGGGAGCGATCAAGAACAGTGGCCATGCCTGTCTTCAGAAGTTGGCTGCGGAGCCTGTCGGAAATCTTGGCGGCGGTTGAAGTATCTATTCCTTGGCCTGCAAAATCGCTGACGGCAAGGCTTACTTTTTTGGATGCGAGTGCATCAGGTGTTAAGGAAAAGAATATGAGTATGGGCAAAAAGACCAGCATTGATCTTGCATGCATGATAGCAGCCTCCACGATAGCTTTGCGATGGAAAAGAAATTTCATAAACCCCAATGAATTTATCTCAGCATTATCGACTTGACCAACGACTCGCCGCGTCCTCCGATACGGAGGATATATGCTCCGGCGGGTACAGCGTTATCGATTGTGAAGGAAACGCCGTGATCGAGCTGTGCGGTCCGGACGATCCGTCCGGCGAGAGAAAACAGCTCAACAACGGCCTTGGTACGGGGTGACACGATAATCGTTCTGCCCCGCATATTTACCGTCAGGGCATTTTGGGCCCGACAGAGATTCAAACCGATCGCTTTCGTTGGATTATTCGGAGCCGGCGTTATCATGAGGGTGAGCGTCGTGGGGCTGAAATTGGTGTTATAACCCGCTTGAGTGTTGAATCCGGACAGCAAAATCCTGCCATCTTTGAGGAGCGCATACGAGAGCCCGCCGGGATAGAGCGGCGCTGTGCGGACCGCATACCACGAATCGAGCGTGTCGAATGTCCAGCTTGTCAAGTCTACCGAGATGAGCCCGAGACGCACCGTATCATCCGCCTGCGTCGGCGAGGCGATCAGATATGCCTTCCCGCGCGCCGTATCAACAATGGGCGACCAAATCGACAGACCCTTCGGCAATGCCGGGGTGATACTAACCCGCGCAAACGCTTTTGATCCCGGATCGAATGTGTAGAGAATCGGATTTGAATCGGTCATGGTTGCCATGAACAGATATTTGCCGTCCTTTAATCGTTGAGAGCTAATATCGCGGTTGCCGTAGAGATTGCCGGCATACCATCCACTGTCCGCGCCAAACGGATTACTCATCAGGACTGAGAAACTGTCTGCAGTCGGATCGAACAATTCCACGTCTTTCGGCCCGATTGCGCCAGTGGTGTAATCGGTTCCGCCGAACACGACCGCTTTGCCGTCGCTTGTGGCGACAACCAAAGGATAGGCGCGTGGCGCTTTGAGATGTCCGATCGTATCGAACGTTCCATTCTGCGTATTGTATAAGGCTGCGATTGAATAGGCCACGCTCCAGGTATACCAACCGCCGGCAAACAGGACGTTGCCGTTGGAAAGCGTGGCCGCGCCGCCGCCCGATCTCAAGATCGGCATTTGTCCCGTGATCGAAAAAGACAAACTCGCCGTATCGAAGACTTCGGCGGTTTTGTACGCAGGCACACCCAGATCAGAGGATCCTCCCGCCAGCAGGTATCGACCGTCATTCAATCGAGCGATATCCGAATAATCATGTGTATAGTTGCTTACCACCACGACGAACGAATCCGCGGCAGGATCGTACACTTCGGCCGAAGCAAGAGAAACGAAATTGACTCCATGCCCGCCGAACACAACGACTTTCCCGCTTGCGAGAGTAACAGCTTCGCATCCCATGCGTGCGACCTTTAGAGGTTTTCCCACATTGAAATCCGCCCCGGAAAACCCGAATGCGGAAAGAGGCACACTCAGCACAACTGCAGCAATGATCACCATGCTCAAGCAACGCATAAATCCTCCTACCAGTTGGTTCCTGTGTTTTATTCTCTCCATACTATATTATCGTGTGCATTCTTTTTCAAGAAATAAGCGACACCCTAATGCCCGGACGAAAGGGATATACCGCTTGGAGCAGTTCAGTCTTAATTTCGCCACTTTAACCTTGGGAAAGACGGTATAAAAGGGTATGACTGTGCATTTTTGGGCATTTTCAAGGTTGACAAAAAGAGAATGGAATTTCGTGAAGGCGGCTTCCAAAACTTGGTCACGTCCAGCTATTGGACCCACTACAGTTTCCGCTCGGCCCTGAATAGGGGTAGGAATGATCGCTCCTGTGCTTGCTTTTGCTCTAGTAGGAAACTGACGGCACGGCTCCTGTAGTCGCGACGACTGCTCCGTGATGGGTTGCAAGTATGTTTCTGAAAAGGCAAAGGCAGCCACTTACTTCTTGAAATGGGCTTGGCTTGCCCCAAAATAAAGAGGGGCAATCTACTATGGACTGTTGGCCAGGATTGCCCCCCTCGATAGGGATCATCTCTCCGGATAACCCCATTCTCCTAAATTATATATTATTTATTTGAGCGGTTCTGCAACTCAACGCAGAGCTCGGACCTCTCAGGTCAATTTGTGATCTCAAAGGATCCGTTCTTAGTGTGAATTCCCTCTCTTGCCTGTTTTCTGCCAGAAAACGCTTTCTCACACAGAATATTGAGTTTTGATATTATTGACGGTACATTATGAGAGAAGGGCAAAATACCGGATCTTCCGTATTATGAATAAAAAAATCAATGTGTTGAACATATTGGAAGATTAAATATTCATTTGAAATGGAGGCTACGCGAAGACTACGTTCTGTACTTGACAAATACATGCCGAAATAAGTATAATATCAAGTAACGTCCTTCAGAACATCTGCAAATTGATTTTGGGTTTAGCAACCATTCAGTAAAGGTTAATTATGAAAGAGTTTTCTGCCTTTTTGATTACTATGGCAATGGGCATGCAGGTACAAGCCTTGCCATCGGAGACGTGTAATCAGAATATCTGGGTCACTAACGGTCCGGTATACGCTATTGCTCCTGTTGGCCGAAATATTCCGCCGCAAGAAGAAGAAAAGAGCCGCGCGCAAGACAAATACGAAAACAAAAACAAGACCTAATACCTTTCAAGAATCCATACAATTTTCAGCTTCAAAGTGGTAAAATAGAAACATGAATAGAAAACACAAATCGGATGAGTTAAGCATTGCGAAAGCAACGCTAATCATCGCCAACAAGGAACTTGTTTTTCAACACGAGGAGAAAGAACAACGGGCAGCGGAGTTGCTCATCGCCAACAAGGAACTTGTTTTTCAACACGAGGAGAAAGAACAACGGGCAGCGGAGTTGCTCATCGCCAACAAGGAACTTGTTTTTCAAAACGAGGAGAAAGAAAAGCGGGCAGCGGAGTTGCTCATCGCCAACAAGGAACTTGTTTTTCAAAACGAGGAGAAAGAAAAGCGGGCAGCGGAGTTGCTCATCGCCAACAAAGAACTTGTTTTTCAACACGAAGAGAAAGATAAACGGGCGGCAGAGTTACTCATCGCCAACAAGGAACTCGCCTTTCAAAATAAAGAACTGGAACAGTTTGCTTATGTCGTTTCCCACGATCTTCAGGAACCCTTGCGTACAATAATAAGCTTTGCAGGACTTATTAGCGAGGAATATAAAGGCAAACTGGATGAAGACGCTGATAAATACATTGGTTTTCTTCTACAATCATCCATACGTATGCAAACATTGGTCAAAGGCTTATTGGATTATTCAAGAATCGGAAAAGAGAAGGAATTAACCTTGGTTGATTGTAACCGGGTTATCCATGAAGTCCTTTCGGATTTGACTGTTTCTATAAAAGAAAGCGGCGCACAAATAACTATACTTAATATTCCAGAATTATACTGCTACTCAACAGAAATAAGACAACTTTTTCAAAATTTAATCTGCAATGCTTTAAAATTCAGAAAGAAAGATGTTGCCCCGGAAATCAAGGTTTCTGCTCATAAGCAAGCAGACGGTTGGCTCTTCTCAATACAGGATAATGGTATTGGTATTGATGAAAATGACAAAGACAAAATATTCATCATTTTTAAAAGGTTGCATAACCGCAATGAATATGAAGGAACTGGAATAGGCTTATCTCTTTGCAAGAAAATAGTAGAACTGCACGGTGGCAATATCTTTGTGAAATCGAAACCAGGCAAAGGCAGCATTTTTAATTTTACAATCCCAAAACTTTAAGCACTTATGAAGATGACCCTATTTTTTCATACTCAAAGGAAGATATATGAAAAAGAAACTGGCTTGTGTATTACTAGTCGATGATGACGATGCAGCAAACTTTCTCGCCCGCAAGACAATTCAGAGGGCAGGACTGGTCGAACATATTGAAACAGTATTAAACGGAAAAGAAGCTATTACTTATCTTACCAATAGTGGAAAATACGAACATGGGGGGGTGTATCCTCAGCCGTCGTTGATTTTTCTTGATATAAATATGCCTGTAATGGATGGATGGGAGTTTTTACAAGCTTATCAAAACCTGCAAGACAACCAAAAGGGCGAAATTATTATTGTAATGCTTTCTGCTTCTTTCAATCCAGCTGACAAGATAAAAGCGTTAAAATTCAAAGAGATTTCCGGGTATAAAACCAAACCATTGTCAGCGGAAATACTTGATGAAATAATGATAAAACACTTTGCAGACTATCTTTAAACAACGGAACCGCCCCCAAAATACCCGCAGTACTGATAGAAGGAATTAAAACATAAAACCAAAGAGCGCGCGGCAAATAGACAAAAATGCGGCGAGATTCATTCGGCCAACAGCCGCGTTACGCAAGGCCCTTCGGGCACATGCCTAGCGTTTGAAGAAACCGTGTCATGTCGCTTCGTTCCGTCACGTTTTCTAACGCTGGCCACGTCGTAACACGGCGCACGTTGTTGGCGACAGAGTTTACATTGGGGGCGATTTTACCCAAGTAGGGCCATATACCGGAGGTGGAGTTCCTATTGATTCCTCAACAGGCCTGGCAATGCCAGCATTTCCCAAAATCAATGGAACTGTATATGCCGGATGCTCGGATGGTAATGGCGGATGGTTTGTTGGTGGTAGGCGGAACTTTCGCCAACATTGGTGGTCAGAATCGGAATAGAATCGCGGCCTTGGATGCGGAAACCGGAAGTGCCTTGCCCTGGAACCCTAATGCGAATAGAACGGTCTCTTCTATCGTCGCTAGCGGGACAGTTGTTTACGTGGGTGGCTCCTTCACAAGTATTGGTGGCAAGAACCGTAACGGTACTGCCGCGTTGGATTCGGCAACGGGAAATGCCACTGACTGGAATCCGTATCCACTTGGCCCCGCTTATGTCTCCTCAATCGCGGTCGATAGCACAACAGTCTATATAGCTGGAAACGGCCTTCAAGCCTTTGACGTTGTGACAGGAAATTCACTAGCATGGAACACGAACGCAAACAATAACGTCTATTCACTTGCTGTCAACGGGACAAAAGTTTATGCTGGAGGAGCATTCACCAGCATGGAGGGGCGGACCTGTAACCATATTGCCGGCTTGAATGTAACTGCAGGAGAACCTCTGGTCTGGAATCCAAATGCTATTAGCGGAAACCCATATTCCAACAGTTGGATCTCCGTTTCGAATCGTTATATCTATTCAATTGTGGCGAGCCGAACAATGGTATATGTCGGTGGAAACTTCGATAATATTGGCCAGGGTGTTTCTCATCGCTATTTTGCCGAGTTTGACAGCCTCTATCCTGATCCTGTAATTCGACCTATCTCCAAGTCTTTCGGCTCAAATACCTCCAACCTGAAAATCACTAATCTTACCGCTTCACATTTCAATTCTATCGCAGCCGTAAAATTCTCCTATGCCCTTCCCAAACCCGAACATGTTTCCTTGCGCCTGTACAGTCTCAACGGCCAAATGCAATCTGAGCTTGTCAACAAGCTCCAGAATGCGGGACAATACTCGCTGGATATGCAGCGAGGCTCGCTAGCTACTGGGCCATATTTGGTTGAATTCAAGGCAGGGGAGTATCATCAGGAGAAGATGATTTTCTTGATGAAATGATATGAAAACAAAGGGTCGATCAGAATGAGCTATCACATGACTAGATTAATTCCGCGGTAATCTGTCCTCTTGATCGTTTTCATGTTTTGTTTTGTCTCATATGCGGCGCAGTATCCCGGTTGGACAGTGTACAACAAATCCAATTCCGATTTGCCTAACAACGATATCCGGTCAATCGCGATAGGCGCTGGTGGAAGCAAGTGGATCGGTACTTCTAACGGCCTTGCTGTATTTAATGAGAATTCTGCCATCAAAATGAATCCTGGACCTTCGCAGAATGCACTCCATCCCCTATGTAGTAATCATCCCAATCCATTCAAGCAGAAAACATTGATGCAGTTATACCGCAACTTGGAACGGTAGAAATGCCAGAGGCAAGATAATGGCGCGCGGAGTTTACTTGTGCCAGTTGAATTGTAATGGACGAGTGATGTCGAGGCAAATGAATTTTGTGGAATAGTGTAGTCGCTGGATCCGAATAGCCTTCCGTCATTTCAATAAGAGATCGCTTCTGAACGTTTAGGAACAGGCATCTCTTGGATAACCTCACTGGCGGCTTATCTGCGGGATCTTCTCCAAATTCTGAGCCCAGTCAAGTGCGGTGCTGCACCATATTTGCCTTTTGGGAGGCAGCTCGGCCCTCTGCTCAAGACATCCGACACGCAGGGAATACGTCGGTGGATCGTTCAGATCGGCAGCATAAATCGGTGATCCGCAATTTGGGCAGAATGCCTGGGCTCGTTTTTTCCCGCTCTCAGCCGTTTTGACGTAGATCTTCGGTTGGCCGGTGAGCAAGGAGAACGTCTCTTTTGGGACTGGAACAACAATTCGATAAGCGGAACCCGAGAGGGTCTGGCAATCTGTGCAATGACATATGGCCACCTTTTCAGGATCGATGACTGCTTCGTATGTGATTTGTCCGCAATGGCAACTACCCTTGACATTCATCGCAGCCTCCTTTGTGAAAATCCTCTATGACAAAGCATGCATCAGGTTGCTCATTCGCTTAGATGATCTTTCCAATTATCGACTCTCGTTTCCGAACCGCATTTGTAACAAACCAAGGTTACCTCAACGCTCGCAAACGTCCTGGTGCCCATTCCTTCCGTATGCGGTCCAGCAGTAAGTCTTGCCTTGTAGTTTTCCGCCGTAGCGACTTGACATTTGCATTTCGGACATCTCAATAATTTGTGAGCAATGGCGTCCAACAATTCCTGACTCGGGCTTGTGCTTGTGCCGGAATTACAGGCTCTTTTGAAGGTGGCCGACCTTGAAGCTCTATTTTGCGATACTTCGAGGTAGTTGTGATTATCGGATAGCCAGTCCTTAACAATGGTATCAAAAGGCACTGTGCTTTCTCGAAAAATCACATTGGTCTCTTGAGCAAAAGAAACACTTGGAGTTCCTAAGTTCATTATTTCTTCCTTTATAACAATATATATGGAGCCCGACTCGCGACTTTCCGACATGCACCCACCACACTGGATCATTGTACCGCAGGAAACGCGCCCAATAGATTCATCGCATTGTCAACGTGCGAGTGATAAGATATGACAGCGCCGGGATGGGATGATTTCATTTTGAGGATGTCAAGAATGGGTCGCAAGCTTGACCTTTCCGGAGATGTCTCGGATATTTCCAAAGAAAGGCTGGCAAAACTCAACACCACGTTTTTCGAGAAACCCGCGCCTTTAGTCGCCTTGGCAAAAGTCTTCTCAAATCAACAGGTAAGAATTCAGTAAAGTAGAGGTTTTGTATGACAATTGAGAAGAGCACAGCTACTGGAGAACAACATTGCATCGATTTCGAGGAATTCAAACCTGAAATTGAGAAGCGGGCTAAAGCTATTCCTGATTCGATTTTCTCTTTGCCTGGGCTTTTTTGATTATTCGATATGTCGCTGAAGAGGTAAGTCCAAATTTCGGTGCAATTGCGCTCCCAGTTTTGCCTGCTTTGTACATTGCGATAATTTTGGCGTTGCGCTTAGGTATCCCAGCTAAGAAAGAGGGAATGCCGTATTTCTTACGATAGTAATAAATTGTCTGATGGTTGACTTTAAGTTTCTTGGCTATGGGTACATCAGTGCCAAGAGTTTTCTGAAGTTCAATAAGTTCTGCTTTGGAAATTAAAGCCATGAATGGCCACATTTGCAACGTTGGTTCAATTGTTTTCAAATACCCGTCTTTGTAAAATCCTTTTTTACGTGCTTGGCTCTAATTTCCTTCTCAGCTTTCAGCCAATCGTCAAGGGCTGTTACCGATGCACTGTCGCGCCCGCAATAAATTTCATAGGCCCGCACGCGTATCTCTTCCTGAAAATCCATCATGGCTGTTAGGAACTCGGCCTTCATGGCCTGACCAACCGAGAGCTCAGTGTTTGCAGGAGATGACCTAGCTGGTTCTTTTGAATTCTTCAAAGTTGTTCCCCCAATAATTACATTGTAAACGAAACTGGTAAGTTCAGGACTTTCATAGGTTGCTCAGCAATCAAGCGATCCACCTTTGAACTAATCAAAATAATTTGACTTCATTGACCTTAAAAGGGTTACCTGCATCGGAAAAATAGTTGCGCATTTGACCTCGATAGGTGAATATTTTGAGATATCGTCATTTAAAAGGCTTCTCCGATCCCGTCTTGTTGTTTTTTCCAAAAATCTGGTATAACTCACTCGCTCAAAACGTTCCATCCCTTTTTCCATGTTGTTTATTGCTTCATACCATTTGTAATTTATAATATTAGGAACATAGAGTAGCGCAAGACCTTCGAACCATAGGAGATCACTAGTTGACAGATAGGAGACACAAGAAATGGCAGGATTTTCAAATGTTACTACTCCTAACGGTATTCCCTTCTCCTTTCCACGTTCGACAAGCCGTTTTAGGTCAGTTTAATCTCTGATTACAAAATCGTGGAAAACTGCGGTAAAGGAAATGCCGAAAATGTAAAATTTGATTTGGTCGTGGGCATTTTCAATAAAAAAGGACTTACAAGAAGTATTTGTAAGTCCTTGATCTACGAAGTGGTAGTCCCTATGGGAATCGAACCCATGTTGCAGGAATGAAAATCCTGTGTCCTAACCACTAGACGAAGGGACCGCAAAAGACCACCTAAAATACCTCAATGCCTTTTCCCTGGCAATGATTTTTTAGGGCTTATCGGGAACACAATGAAAGACCGTTATCGCGTTGTCATCATCGTTCCGGCAGGATACAAACACTCCCTTTGTTTCACCGAAGTGGCGTTTCTGCTGAAGAACAGCCTTATGGGCAACGGCATCGAATGCGACTTGACTCTCAACGAACTTGCCAAAGACAGGATCAACATTATTCTCGGTTTTCATTTGCTCACGTTCGGCGACTATTTATCTCCCTATGAGTACATTCCGTATCAGCTTGAGCAATTGGGCGCAGCCGAGGGCGTTTTTTCCGACAATGTAAAGAGCATTCTGTCCCATGGCCTCTCGGTGTGGGATTATTCGCTTGAAAACATCGAGTTCCTTGCAAAACAGGGTATTTTTGCCGCGCACCTGCCGCTCGGGTATCATGAAAGCCTTGAGCAGATTCAGCAGGCTGCGGAAAAGGATATTGACGTGCTTTTTTTCGGCAGCATTGGCGACCGGAGGCAGGCAATACTTTCGAATCTGGAACAATCCGCGAAAGCGCCTAAGGTCAAGACGCTGTTCGGCGTCTACGGCAGGGAACGGGACGAATTCATCGCGCGGTCGAAAATTGTGCTCAATGTCCACTACTATTCCGCAAAAATATTCGAGGCGGTGAGGGTCTCGTACCTTCTCAACAACCGCTGTTGCGTGGTTTCCGAAGAATCGGCGGTCTATCCGTTTTCGGGCGTTGATATGCCGCTGGTGCCCTATGATTCGCTCATCGAAGCGTGCATCGGAATTCTTGATAAAGGGGACTATCAGGCGGTCGGCGACGCCTCGTACGACCAATTCAGGACCCGATACGACATGAAGACGGTGATCAAAAGCGTGCTATAAGAAGAAGTTGAGAAGTCGAGGGGTTATAAAAGAAATCAGGCCAACTAAAAAGCCGCAGGCTGCTTCTTGAAGAATTTGATTCCTGCCTCGACAAGGGACATATCAACGCAGGTATTGTAGCATGGTCCGTTCGGTCTGTCGTTGATCACACCATACACCGGAATCGGATACACGTCCTGGATGCCGAAGGTAAGATCGCGTTCGCAGGCAACGGCTACGATGCCGTCCGGGTGGAACGATGCGACTTTCTTCCGCGCCAGGGTGCCGCCGTTCACCACCTCGATCTTCAATCCCAGTTTTTCTCCCATTCCGACGAGCGTTCCGACCGGACACTTGCCGCAGCGTACGCAGTTGTTGATGTCGGAAGTGAGTTTTCTGTTGCAAACGTCAATTTGCAGGCAGTGGGGAAGTAATATCAGGATGCGCTCGCCGCCGATGCGGTTCCGCTGGGCTTTTGTCAATGCGTTATTGACCTTCACAAATGAGGCCCGCAGCCGGTTCCTGTCGAAACGAAGGACCTGGCTCAGGGTCGCTGCGATGGGAAAAAGGAATTTTATCGTGATCGACCGCTTGTTATGCGGGTAGACAAGGTCGATGCCGGTCAATGCCGTCAGGGTGATCAGGAAAAGACCGATGCAGATCACCAGGCTTGTTATTGCGACACCGGCCAAAATCGCCCGGTCGAACCACAAACTTATTGCCAGGGCCCTCGGATGAACAAGGTAACAGAATATGCCGCCGAACCCAAAGAAAATGAAAAGACTGACCCAGCAGAAAATGAGAAAAGGAGCTTTTGTCCACGCGCCACGCCACGCAGACTGGAATGCAGCCTGTCGAACCGGCTCGATCGCGCTTTCTGCCGTAACCTTCATCTAACCCACATTTTCAACTGATTTTACTTCGGGCACATTGGCCTTGAGGAGCCGTTCAACACCCATTTTCAAGGTCATTGCCGCACCCGGGCACCCATGGCATGCACCCTGCAGTCTTACCTTCACAACACCTTCCGCAGTCACGTCAACGAGTTCAATATCCCCGCCATCCGCCTGCAGATTCGGCCTGATCTGCTCAATCACTTTTTGGACTTTTTCTTTCATTGAATTCTCCCTTTGCCCGAAACGCGGGCACTCTTGGTGACCAATTATACCACTGTTTATTCGCTTATCACCGGTTAATATTTGATCGGGTCGATGCAGAGAGAAATATAATTCTTTGAGGAATGGTATATTTACACAAATGCTCGCCTAATCCGCCCTTCGGGCACCTTCTCCGCGCGCGGATGCGAAGCGTCGGGATGAGACGAATTATTTCCTAAAGTTCTCCATATTCCTGCCGATATACCTAAATAGGACGAGGAGCATACCGGCTTGTTGCAAATGACAAGGCAAAGAAAAAAGGACAGAAATCACAAGATTTCCGTCCTTTAGGAGATACACCAGATATTCTATGGTGGAAAGAAACGGCAAGTTCCTTACATCTCAGTTCATCGGATTCGTGCACATAAAACTTGAGCGATATTTCTATGATCATCCAGGGAATCAACCAATATCAGAAACTTGAGGCGCGGTTCAAGGCTTCGAAGGAGAAGCAGAGAACCGGTCAAAGCATCCAAGTCATGCCCAAAGACACCTTTGAACCGGCGCATAGAAAGCCGGATATTCGCGAAGATCTGGTCAATACGGTGAAGAAAAAGGTCAGGCTCGGCTATTACAGCTCCGAGACCGTACTCGACGACCTCAGCAATTCCTTTGCAAAAGCATTGAACGCTGCCCGCTGATTTTCGCATTTCCGCCATTACTCCTACAAGAGCAATATCTATTTTCAAAAGGCCATGAAGCCTTTGATCGACTCTTTTCTCTTGTTTTACAATTCGAAGAACCGTTTCTGGATGCCCATGGTCGCAGGCCTGGCCTTCTGTTTGGGCGTGCCTCCATTTAACTCGCTATTGCATCCGCTCTTCACTTTCTTCCCCCTGATAAGTTTTGTCGCAGCCCTTCCTTTGTTTCTCTTTGCGATGCATTCATCGGTCAAACGGTCGATTCTTTATTGCTATCTTTTCGGCATATTCGCGTCCGCGGGCCAGTTTTATTGGATCGCTTTTGTTGTGCCTGAAGGTCTGTGGCCGCTCGTGTTGCTCGGGGTTTTTCTCATTACGATTATCGAAGGCCTTTTCTATGTCGCGGTCGGGCTTGGATTCAGGTTTTCTCGGAAGAAATTTCCTCGGTATTACGTCCTGATCTTTCCTTCGATCTGGGTCATTTTCGAATACGTTCGTATGATCGGCGAGATATCATTTCCTTGGAACCTCATCGGGTATTCGCTGACGCCGATACTTCCGCTCTCCCAGCTTGCTTCGATCACCGGCGTTTTCGGACTCAGTTTCATGATCGTTTGCGGAAACGTGCTTGCGTGGAAATTCCTCTCCCGGTATTACCGGCATGGCGTGCTGGGGACCGGGTTGCCGGTATTCGCTTTTGTCTGCATCGGCATATGCGTGTGGGGGGGATTGCGGATGAGGCAACGGCCTGTTGACAAGGGCAATGCCGAGAAGGTTTCCGTGCTTCAGGGCTGCATCGACCAGAACCATTGGGGAAACAATTCGCTGGACACCTCGTTTGCGATATTCGACACGCTCCTGACAAAGGCAGCCGTAGACAAACCTGATATCCTCATCATGCCCGAAAGTGCACTGCTGTGCTATTTGCTCCGGCAGCATTCGCTCAAAGATCGCGTCCTGGCGTGGTCGCGGAAATTCCGCGTCCCCATGATTCTCGGTGCTCTGCACTGGGATATGGCGCCGAAAAAGGCTTCCACCCCGTATTTTGTGTACAACGCGGCGTTCTTTCTCGACACCGCTACGGACAATTTCCGGAAATACTATAAAATCAATCTCGTGCCATTTTCAGAGGTGCTTCCGTTCCAGGGTGTTTTTCCTATCCTAAGCCGCGTCAATCTGGGACAAGCGGATTTCAAGAGCGGCAGCGATCCGGTCGTGTATTCGATCGGCGCGTCGCTTCGGGCCGCGCCGTTCATCTGCTACGAGATCATTTATCCGTCGTTTGTCCGCAAGCGCGTGAGGCTCGGGGCCAATCTGCTTGTCAACATCACCAACGACGGCTGGTTCGGCAAGTCCTCGGGTGCGTTCCAGCATGCGACCATGGCCAGAATGCGCTGCATCGAGAACGGGGTTTCCCTGGCCCGAAGCGCCAATTCGGGCATCAGCATGTTCGTGGATCAGTACGGACGGGTTTTGGGGCGCACGAAACTTTACGACAGGACTTTCTTGACACAAAGAATATCAACCGCAGTCATACCCACGCCCTATTCACGGTTCGGGGATTGGCCCGTGCTTTTCTCATGCCTGGTCGTGGCGATCAGCCTGGGGATGCTGCCTTTCCGTAGAAGAGCACGATCTTCGAATGAATGACGTTGCCCCGCTTTATCGAACATTGCGCGACAAGACCGTCCGCCTCTTCCTCCAGTGATGCCTTGACATCATAGGTAACGCCGGGCACGCATTCGGCGCTAAAACGCGAGCGCACGACCCTCACAAATGGTGTCTGTTGATACATCTCGACGACAGCCCTGCACAGCGCAATCTGATACACCGCCGGCACGATCGGTTTGCCGGGAAAATGGCCCGCAAAAATCGGGGCTGAAGCGGGGTAGCGCGCCGTGGCTTCGACGGCATCGGCGGTTTGGCGGATGTTTTGCAGTGACTGTTCAATCGTTGAACGCATGTTCAGCGTTCCACTTCATACGCCGGGATGTCGAACATTTCATCAATGCCGATCGTGGAGATCTTCTTTGCCGCGATGGTTTCACACAGCTTTTCGAGTTGGGAAAGAAATTCCTGTTTGTGCTCCTGTACCGGCAGGCAATCGTGCAGCATGAGAACATCTCCGGCATGAGCAAGCAGGGAAATGGTCCTTATCCTTCCGATGCGCCGGTTTCCCCCCTCCCGCGCGCTTCTGCTCCAGCCGATGCAATACATCGAAAGCTTTGACAGGGCGGAGCCGAGATGCGGGTTGGCAAGCCCCACCGGAGGCCGGTACAAGAGCGGTTTTTTTCCTATGCTGTTTTCGACGATCTTCTGGCAGGAGGCGATGTCGTTGATCATGCTGGACGAGAACCTGAAATTTGAAAAGGGATTGTGCGTAAGGTCGTGGCAGGCGATGGTGTGCCCCTGCGCAAATGCTTGTTTGACAAGTCCAGGATGGCTCCGGGCTTTTTCGCCGATCACGAAAAACGTCGCTTTCAAGCCGAAGCGAGCCAGGATCGCAAGAATCTCAGTTGTCAAATTCGGATCCGGGCCGTCGTCGAAGGTCAGGCACATGCCCGTCGTTTCGTCCTTGTTGCGGGTGTACGCCTTGAGGAAGAACTGGCTCCTCAGGTCAATGATTCCCCAGACAAAGACGAGGACGTACGGGATGAACAACAGCCAGATCACGGAGCGAGCCTGCGGCAGCATGTAGAAACCCGCAATGACGATCACGACCGAGGACAGCCAGAATCTAAACGGCGTCATAGCACCATTTCTATCGCGGCGCATGCCCGCGAGGCTGGAGAATAGGACCCGACAATCGTTTTGCCTTTTTGACCGCCATGGATGCATTCCCAGACACGGAGGGATGCGGAAATGAACGAACGGTTTGCCGCGGGCAGCACCACGGTCGCATCCGGGTTTGTGGTCTCGAACAGCGATGTCGTCAGGTCTGCAATCTCCTTGTCGCCCACGAATACCGGTCCCTGCGCCCGAATCTTCGGCATGGTGTCGCCACTTTTGTCAAGAAGCAGGGCCACTGCACCTTCTTCGTGATACTCTGCCAGGAAATCCCGGCATGCCCGGGAAAGACGCGGCACGATGTCGCCCAGCAGGGAAATATTCTCGTCCACGCCCACCACGAGGACGGGAAATTCAGCGTCCGAAAGCAACGCACACGCGCTGATCGCCGAGGCAAGCGAACTCTGGCCGTCGCAAAACGTCAGGTTGGGACCGGTTACGGAAAACTCGAGCGCCAGTTTTCCCGCCATACTGTTATGGACGGATGCGATGAAGTGCCGGGGCGAACCGAACCCGTCCCCATAAATCCCATCGAGAAAATTTTTTGTTTCGTCAAGAGCTCCGAGCGCCGTGCCGGCCATGATTGATTTCGGCAGTCGGTCCATTCCCTTCAAACAGCGCGCGGTCGCGACATAGGCCATGTGCCAGATGCGCGGGTCCCGACGCTTGAGGTGCGTCGGCACCTCGGTTTGCCACGACGCGTCGGTCGCTGGCACAACCGCGTTGGCGCCGAGTACTGACAGAAATTCCATCATGGGACAGCGTGCCTCATACGGAAAACACGGCGGCGGCATTATTGCCGCCGAACCCGAACGAATTTTTCAAACACCGGCGAAGGGCAATTCCCCCATGACCTTGGGGAGCGATTCCGATGGCATCGTCAATCTGTTCAAAGCCTCCGGTCGCAGGAACGCATTTGTCCTGCATGGCGCATAAGGCAAACACCGCTTCAAGAATACCCGAGGCCGCAAGCGTGTGGCCGAGCGTTCGTTTCATCGAACAGACGGGCGGAACCTCGCCGAAAACCTGCCGCATTGCCGTTATTTCAGACGAATCGTTGTCCGGAGTTGCCGTGCCGTGCGAGGCAATCATGGCGATGTCATGCGGTGTTAGTTCTGCTTCGTCAAGTGCGGCCCGGACCGCTTTCTGAGCGCCCAAACCGGCCGGATGCGGAGCAGTCATGTGATGACAATCGGCGGACGCTCCCCAGCCGCAGACGTATCCCAGCGGGCTCGCCCCGAGCGTCTCGGCCGCGCGTTCCGATGCGACAAGCATTGCACCCGCCCCTTCGCCCAAACTCGTGCCCGCGCGACGCTTGTCAAACGGTTTGCAACCGGTCGGATCGAGAAGCATCAGGCTCGAAAACCCGCGGATGGTAAGCATGGAGAGCGCGTCGCTGCCCACGGCGCAGCACAAATCGTAGACATTGCGTTCCACAAGCCGTTTTGCCATACCGATGGCGTGAAGTCCGGTTGAGCAGGCGGTGGACAGCGTATGAAAACCGGTTGCATGGAATTTTTCGCACAAGAACCCTGAAAGGGCGGTCGGCTCATGGCCGAAAAGTTCCTCGGACGCGGTCGTGATCGCGGACGGATCAGCCTTGTAGGCCCTGTAAAAAAGCTCGGACCTGGTCATGCCGCCGACCGTTGTCGCGACCACCAGGCCCAATGAAAGGCCCTTTCTGTCGGCAATCGCCGCCAGGGCTTCCGACGCAGCGCACAAGGCAAGGCGCGCCGTCTTGTTCGGGCCCGAAAATTCCTTGGGGAGATTTGCGATCTGGCCGGACAAGGGTGGAATTTTCAGGCCGCTTTCGAAAATAGAAAGCGGAACAAGGCAATCCCTGCCTTCGTACACCGCGGCCTTTGCCGACGCGATACCGATGCCGGCGCAGGAAACGGCGCCCATGCCGATGATGGGAATCGGTTGTGCCACTTTTTACCCTTGGGGACGATTTTCCTGAATATAGGCGGCGAGCGACCTGACCGAGGCGAAAACCTTTTTGCCGATGTTGATGTCCGGAACCGTGACGCCATATTCCTTTTCAAGGAGCACGAGCAATTCGAGCGTGTCGATTGAGTCCAGACCCAGGCCGCCGCCGACCAGGGGAGAATCGGCATCGATGTCCTCGGGCTTGACATCAGAAAGTTTGAGGGAGGCAATGATCTGGGTCTTGAGCGTGTTGATCAGCGTATCCGAATCGTTCATTGTATGTCCTTACGTGTCCATCGAAACGGTAATCCGGCCGGACAATCCCGGCGCATCGCATTCGATAGTGCCGCTTGCCCTGTCCCGTAACAGGTTTGTGAGACCGTAAAAATACAATTCTCCGCCGGCAGCCGCCCGGTCTTTGTTTGCGGACTGAAAAGTCGCGGTTATCCTGCACGAACGGCCGCCGGGATTGGGATGCGTGCCGATGAGAAAAGCGAAGGCGCGGTTCTCCCGGTGAAAATCGAGGGGGACGAGGGGCGACGATTGATCGACGGCATCGAGAGCGTTGACAGACAAGACAAGCATGGCGCTGGCCTTTCCGCACGAAAGTATGGTCATGGCGAGATCGAGCGCGACCATCCCGCTTTCGTTGCCGCCTGCGACGACCCGGTTCTCACCCTTGAGCCCGTGGAATATCGCGATGTCGGCAAGCGAGGACGACGGCAGGGTCGCGGAAAAGACCGCGGGGCTGGGGAAACCGGCCGCGACCGATTCCATGTACCGAAGGTCCGTGGACAAGGACCCCGCGGGCAACCCGATGCTGATGCCGGTCGACTCGTTTTCCAGCGCCGGACTTCCCGAGAGGGCGAGCGTCGCGACGGAGAACGCGAGCTTGTCAGGAAGGGAAAGCTTGCCGAAGGACGGATATGGTTTATCAAGTACCTGCTCGCGACGGATGTCTGCCGGCCCGGCCTGGCCGCTGTCCCAGGGCGCCGTGCCCGCGGGCGTGACGATGCCGTCGGGCACGAGGGCCGCAAATGACTCCAGATACATCGGAAGGTTCATGCCGCGTGCTCCCTGAGTATGACCGCGGCATTGACGCCGCCGAATCCGGCCGACAGGCACAAAATTGACTGTTGGGAAATGCCGCAGGAGGACGCGCTCAGCGGCACTGGTTCCTCCACGCCGTGTGTGGCATAGCCGTAGGTCGGGGGCACGCGCCGCCTGCTCAGGCATTCGGCCGCTATGCAGAGCTCCAGAAGCGAGCCGGCGCCGCTGGTGTGGCCGATGGCGCCTTTCACCGAAAAGCAGGGGGGCATTTCCTCGCCGAACAGGCTCAGGATCGCTTTTGCCTCCATCGCGTCGTTATACGGCGTACCCGTGCCGTGGCATTTGACCGCGCCGATTGTCCCGGGGTCCAGGCGCGCATCCCGTAGCGCCGCCCGTCCCGCCCGCGCCAAACCCTCGCCGGTGCGGGACGGGCCGGTCCGATGGTTCGCGTCGTTTGCGCTTCCCGCGCCCGCCACAACGATATCGTCCCCGAACGGTTCCCGATATGTCAAGATTGCCATGCAGCTTCCGTCGCCGAGCGTCAGGCCGTTCCGCCTCTCGTCGAACGGCCGGGCTCCCTGCGGCGACAGGGCGGACAACGCGTGAAATCCGGTCGCGACAAAACGGGAAATGCCGTCGAAGCCAAAGAGTACCGCGTTTTCGAATTGGCCGGTTGTCAAGAGCTCGCGCGCAACCTCCACGCCGATAGCGCCCGAGGCGCACGCATTGGAAATCACGATGGTCCGGCAGCACGGGATCGCGCATGACTGCCGCACAAAATCTGCCTGGGAGGAGAGCACGGGCAAAAACTGCCCGGGTGCATCCTTTGACGCGACATGGGTTTCAAGCGGGCCGATATCTCCTTTGGCGGAGCAGAACAGGAAAACGGTTTTGTCCTTGTCAAGCAGGGAAAAATCCATGGACACGGCGAGCCGGCTGGCGCTTGCCGGCAGGCTTCGCCAGGTTTCTTCCTTGAACGGCGCATAGGAAACCGGGACGCCGAAACACGGACCGGGCACGATTGCGCAGCAGTTTTCAAACAGGTCGGTGACGGTTTCCGAAAGTGTTCCCAGGCCGCAGAGAATTTCTCCCTGGTCAAAGATGACTGCTTTGGAAGAATTGGTCATGTCAGGGCAGCTTTGATAAGTCCATGGGCTATTTTTTCTCCTGCACGCGCCACCGTGCACTCGAACAGGCACAGACTTCCAAATTTTGTCCTGGTCGCGATTTCGGCAACAAGCATGTCCCCCGCAATTACGTTTCCATAAAATTGGAAATCGTCGATACCCGCGATGACGCCCATTTTGGGGGCGCCGGCCGAGTTCACCGTTTGCCCGCATATTGCAGCCTGGGCGCAGAACTCGATGAGACCTTCGGGTGAAAGTCCCGGGCCATAGTGTTCGTTTTCGCGAACCGTCCGTTCGCAGCGCACCTCGTTCTTGTCGCAACTGATGATCCTGTCAACAACGATCGCCGGATCACGGTGGGGAAGTATGGTATTTACGGATGGAAAGTCAGGCACTGCGTCCTCGATTCAGCGTGGCCATCAAAAGGAAAATAATATTCTCATTTCCCTTTCTATAAAAAATTTCGGGATTGGCAGAAACGCGGTCTCCATTATATATTGTAGCAACAAAATCCACCCGAAAAAATGCCCCAAAAAGGAGCTTTGGATACCCATGCTTGACCTGCAGCGCATTCGCGAAAATCCCGACGCGATTAAGAAGGCTATCAGCAACAAAAAGTGCCAGGTTGACATCGATAGGATGCTGTCCCTTGACGATCAGCGCCGCCAGATCATCCGCGACGTGGAAGGCCAAAAAAGCGTGCGCAATGCCAGGTCGCTGGAAATCGGAAACCTCAAGAAAGCCAAGAAGGATGTTGAAGCCACCGCGCTCATGGCCGAAATGAAGAAGCTTTCGGACTCGATAAAGGACCTTGACAGCCAGCAGGCTGCAATAGAGGAGCAGATCAGAAGCCTTTCGATGTGGGTCCCGAACATGGCCCACGAAAGCGTGGTGCACGGCGACAGCGCGGCGGACAACGCCGTGGTTGCGCAGTGGGGGGAGGAGGCGCGATTCGATTTCCCGGCCAAAGACCACCTGCAGCTCGGCATGGCTCTTGATATAATAGATTTTCCGCGCGGTGCAAAGGTCGCGGGCGCCGGATTTCCCGTGTACAAGGGCGCCGGCGCGCTGCTCGAACGCTCGCTCATCAATTTCATGCTCGACACGCACACGAAAAACGGCTATTGCGAAATCTTCCCGCCGTTTCTAGTCAATGAAGACAGCCTGTTCGGCACCGGACAATTGCCCAAGTCCCGGGACCAGATGTATTACATTACGGAAGACCAGTTGTTCTGCGTGCCGACAGCTGAGGTTCCGGTCACCAATCTTCACCGGGACGAGCTGTTCGAGGCAGACCGGCTCCCGGTGCGGTATTGCGCGTACAGCGCGTGTTTCAGGCGCGAGGCCGGGTCCTACGGGAAAGACACGAAGGGTTTCCTCCGCGTCCACGAATTCAATAAGGTCGAACTTGTCAAGTTCGTGACCCCGGAAGATTCCTATGCCGAGCTTGAAAAGCTCCGCGCCGACGCCGAAGGGATCATCCGGGCATTGGGACTTTCCTACCGCGTGCTTTCGCTGTGCGACGCAGACCTGTCGTTTGCGGCCGCGAAATGTTATGATCTGGAGACGTGGGCGCCGGGAGAAAAGAAATTTCTGGAAGTCTCGTCCTGCAGCAATTTCGAGGATTTCCAGGCCCGCCGCATGAACATCAGGTACCGGCCCAAGCAAGGTGAAAAACCCAGGTTTGTTCACACGTTGAACGGAAGCGGTCTGGCGACAGCCCGCATTCTCGTGTCGATTCTTGAGACGTATCAGACGGCAAACGGCGCCATCCGGGTGCCCGAGGTTTTGCAGCCCTACATGCACGGGAAGAGGGAGATAACGAAAAAATAAGATGGCCAATCCGGCGCTCTATCAGTTCCTGATGAGGATCCGGCCGTTTACCGGCAGGTATGTCCTGCTGCTCGTCTGCATCGCCGCCTTCATCTGGTACGCGCAATATTCCCGGACCATCATCATGCAATTGCAGGACGAGTCGGTCACCGTGACGCAAACGTACGCGGAACTTATCAGGACCGCGATCACCGAGCGAATGAACAACGAGGAAATGAACGTCATTTTTGAAGAGATCATCAGGAAAGCCAACATTCCCGTCATCATCACCGACACATCAGGGACGCCGCTGATGTGGCGCAACGTGGTTGTCGGTCCGCTGTTCCACCGCCGCGAAGTGCAGACGCACGACACGAGCGCGGCAGCCGTGGCCATTGTCCACGAGATGATGAAGGAATACAAGACAACCTATCCCCCGAAGGTGCTTTACATAAGCGAAACGCACACGAAGATCGGATACCTGGTTTTCGGCAATAGTGAACTCATCGGCTCACTGTCCCGCATGCCCTACATCGAGGTCGGGCTCGTGGCGGCGTTCGTCTTTTTCGCGTTCCTCGGGTTCCACAACATCAGGGTCACGGAGCGCAGCAACCTCTGGGTCGGGCTTGCCAAGGAGACCGCGCACCAGCTGGGAACGCCGATCTCCTCGCTCATGGGATGGATCGAATTCATCAAATCGACCGCGACCCAGGACGAGCCTGTCGAGCCTGAAGAGTTTGTCAAGCAGGTGCATACGATTTGCGAGAACATGGAAACGGACTTGTCGAGGCTTCGCAAGGTGACGAGCAGGTTCTCCCAGATCGGATCGGTCCCGGCGCTTTCTCCCTGCGACCTGAACGGGGTCCTCAACGACGCGGCCACTTATTTCAGAATGCGCCTGCCGCTTTTGGGCAAGCACATCGAAATCAAGCTTTCGTTCGGCGAACTGCCGCCGGTCGAGGCAAACCGCCACCTCTTGGAATGGGTGTTTGAGAACCTGCTCAAGAACTCGGTGGACGCGATCACCAAGCCTGACGGCGAAATCGTGATAAAAACGGAATTTGTCACGGCAGAGCGCGTCGTGCGCATCACCCATTCCGACAACGGCAAGGGAATTTCCTGGGAAGACCAGAAGAAGATATTCGCGCCTGGATTTACGACCAAGAAACGCGGCTGGGGGCTGGGCCTCACGCTCGCGAAGCGCATCGTGGAGGATTATCACAAAGGCAGAATTTACCTTTCCTATTCGCAGAAAGACAAGGGCACAGCGTTCTGCATCGATTTGCCGGTCGGTACGGAACGGCAGAAACAGAAAAAGCGGCAGGCGGGCGACGACGTGGCGAGTGCGCCTTCATAACCAAGAAACCGGGGAGATAAACGGTCATGAGCGGAAACCGGAAAAAAGTTCTTTGGGCAGATGACGAAATAGAATTTCTGCGTGCGCATATCATGTTCCTGGAGACCCGGGGCTACAGTGTGACTCCCGTGTTCTCCGGACACGACGCCATTCACCTGATTCAGGAGAATCCCAAGGCGTTCGATATCGTCCTTTTGGACGAACAGATGCCGGGCAAAGACGGCCTCACCACATTGGAGGAAATCAAGGAACTTGTTCCTGATCTCCCGGTCGTCATGGTCACGAAAAGCGAGGAAGAACACCTCATGGACGAGGCGCTCGGCAAGAAGATCGACGGGTACCTGACCAAGCCGGTCAACCCCAGCCAGATCCTGTCCGTGTGCAAGAAGCTGCTCGATTCGAAACAGATCATTTCGTCGCAGATCGCGCAGAAATTCGTCAGAGGCTATTCTGAAATCAAAATGGCGCTTTCCACCCAGATGAACGCCAAGGACTGGGTCAGGCTTTTTGAAAATTTGACAAATTGGGATATCGAACTCGAGAACGTTGAGGACGAAGGTTTGCGGCAGGCTCACGCCGGCCAGAAATCGGATTGCAATGCCGCGTTCGCGGAATTTATCGCCGAGCACTATGTTCACTGGCTCAAGGGCGAAAAATCTCCGCCGCTTTTGTCCCCGAATGTCGTTGAGACGTTTCTGGCGCCCCGGCTCAAGGAAGGCAAGAAGGTCTATTTCATTGTTCTTGACTGCATGCGACTCGACCAGTACTTCGCCATCGAGACGCTGCTGCGGCGGTACTTCGACATCGAGCGTAATTATTTTTATTCCATCCTGCCCACCGCCACGCCCTTTGCGCGCAACGCGCTGTTCGCGGGAAAGTATCCGCTGGATATCGCGGCCGACTATCCGGCCCTGTGGAAGACCGACGCCGAGGATGAAACCAGCCTCAACCGGTATGAGCGGCAGCTTCTGGGAAAGAAGCTTTCGGAATGCGGGCTGAAGCTCGACGACGATCCTAAGTACGTGAAGATCCTCGAAGCGTCCGACTCCAAGGAGTTTCTAAGAAAAATCGGCGCCTATGAAAAGGAGCAGTTCGTCTCCATTGTCGTCAATTTCGTGGACATGCTCACGCACAGCAGGTCGACGTCGACGATCCTGCAGGAAATCGCGCCGGACGAGGCCGGATTCCGCTCGCTCACGCAGTCATGGTTCCAGTTTTCGAATCTGTTCGCCATAATCAAGGAATTCGCGAAGCAGGACTGCACCGTGGTGCTGACAACGGACCACGGCAGCACGCTCTGCACGCGCGGCACCGAGGTATACGGCAACAGGGAACTGACCAAGAACATGCGCTACAAGTTCGGGGAAAACATCACCTGCGACGAGCGGCACGCCGTTTTCATTTCGGATCCCTCGGTGTTCAGGCTTCCGGCGTTCTCGCCGAATACGAACTGCATCATTGCAAAGGAGAATTACTATTTCGTCTACCCTGACAAATTCGAGAATTTCCAGAAACAGTACCAGAACAGCTTCCAGCACGGCGGCATTTCCATGGAGGAAATTATCCTGCCGCTGGCAGTGATGAAACCCAAATAGAGTCGAGAGGTTGAGAAGTTGAGTAGTTGAGTAGTTGCGAAGGCGAACTTCCAGAATCAAGAATTCCAAACTTTTTTCACTTTGCTTCTAAACTCCTAAACTTCTCAACTTCTCGACTATTTGCACTATGACCTCTTCTTTCTTATCCCATTCCGTTAAAGAAACCCGCGCATTCGGGGCGCAGGTCACGTCAACGGCCAAATCTGGTGATTTATTTGCCCTTGAAGGTGACCTTGGCACCGGCAAGACCGAATTTGTCCGGGGATTTGTCGAGAAACTGTGCGGTCCGGCCAGCGTGCGAAGTCCGACATTTTCTATAATAAATATCCACGAGGGACCTGACTTTCCCATTTACCATTTCGATTTCTACAGGTTGAAAAACAGCCAGGAACTGGTTGAGATCGGGTATTACGATTGCATCCGCTCAAACGGCATCACGCTCATCGAATGGGCTGACATGTTTCCTGAGGTTCTGCCCAAGGATTGCAGGCGTATCCGGTTTATCGACAAGGGTAAGAACGAACGCGAGATTGTGATGTGATTTTTACGCAGAAAGCAAGCAGGTGGGTTAGTTTATAACGCGAAGAGAAGTGTATTGAGCAATATTGTTAAAATCTTTATCATTATGAAGTAATTCAATCTCATGCTCAATGCAAATAGCGGCAATTATGCAATCAATAGGACTACGAATTGTTTTACCCACTACGCAGAAGGCCCCCGATTTTGTCGGGGGCCTTCTGCTACGGGATGTCGCACAAGTATCCTTCGGCTCCCTGAGCCGAAGGTAATTTTTGGGGCCGCCGACTCCTGTCGGCGGGGCTCCACCGTGTTTTCGAATAGTGCGATAAATTGAAGATGCATGAATAAAAATATTTTTTGTAATTGGCAAATATAATAATCCAGAAAGAATATTTCTGATCCTATCATATTCTTTATCTAATCGAATACCCTGTAATATTTCAGTCATAATAAGGCCGCACGTACAAATGTCTTCAGATGTTTCAATTGACTTAATTAATATTTCCGAAAGTTTTGAATTTTTTCCATTAAAAAAATCAATAAAAACAGAGGTGTCAACAAGAATCACTATATACCCCTCATTGACCGCATTTTAGATAGATCACCATCCCACGCAACCGATCCAAATAAATCAAGAATTTGTCTCTGATTTGAATGTCGGATAAGTTCTCTTAATGCGAAATCAACGACCGCTTTACTGGTTTTCAATCCAGTAGCTTTCTTGCCTTTTTCAACAAGTTTTTCATCCAAAACGATGTTTGTCCGTTTCATAATACACACTCCTTTTCATACACATAATATACAACAATTGTGTGTATTACTCAAGTCTTATTACTTTTGTCTCACCGGCGCTTTTCAAGCGCACCTTCTGGTTCTACGACCGCTCTCTGCAAGGACTCAACATCCCGTCTGGTACTACGATTGCATCCGCGCAAACGGCGTCACGCTCATCGAATGGGCTGACATGTTTCCTGAGGTCCTGCCAAAGGATTGCAGGCATATCCGGTTCAAGGACAAGGGGGAGAGCGATCGGGAAATCCAGATCGTATAACAGGCATGTTTATCAACATCTTATGACCATGAAACCTTGATGAACTTGCCCGCCTGCTTAAACTGCCCATTTCTTTAAGTAAGCTTCGCAGTATTATTATATAGAGTATCAAAAGAATATAAAGAAATCTTGTTGAGAAAGAAATTGTGAAAGTTTGATGAAAATGGTATAATTATTGCGGGAGATATTTCCAGTTCGGATCGAATTTCAACAAAAATGAGTTAGGCGGGAACCCGGTTTCCCGAAAGGCTGCCATGATTAGTTCCGTCGCAACCCTGCGCCGTTGTATTGTCGTTCCCGTAATTCTTCTCTTGTCAACTAGTGCTTTCAATTTTGGAGTTGTTTTTGGCGCAGATGATTACACGCAATGGTCAAATTCCACTACCATTACGCTGAACAGTGTGGGCATGGGCCTCACGGCAAACGTCACCAATTTTCCCGTGCTTGTGCGTCTCAACCCAGGAAATTTCACAGGGTTTGCTAATGTGAATGCAGGCGGCACCGACATGCGATTTTCCAAGACCGACGGTACACACCTGCCCTATCAGATCGAACGCTGGGTGGACAATGCGGGGAACAATGATACTGCTGAAATATGGGTGCTTGTGCCTCAGGTCAACATGAACGATGGGACGCAGTCGTTTAAGATGTACTGGGGAAAGACCGGGTCAGGCGACAGCTCAAGACCGCAAGTAGTGTTTGATGTCGCAAACGGATTTCTGGGCGTCTACCATTTATCCAACAATAATTTCAATGACGCGACCAGCAGCGGACTGAACGGGACTAATAATTCCACAGCCGATGTCGCAGGGATAATTGGTGTAGGGAAGAACTTCAACGGTAGCGCGTACATATCGATGCCGAGCACGAATTTCGGGAACTCTTTCACTATTTCCATGTGGATGAAGCCGAATAGCACGGTGAGCAACCTTATTGGGCTTGCCGCAAACAAGGGTAGCGGAGCGGCGACAAACGGGTTTGCCTACTTTGTCAACACCTATAATACAGCCAATGGAGAGTTGTATTTCGAGGACGGCAACGGAACGCTAGGTGCCCAATTGGTATCGGGAACCGGACAGGTGTCGTATGCCAGTCCAACGTCATGGTACTACCTTGCGGTGACCGTGAATCGAAGCGGCGGAACCGGGGTACAATACATGAACGGCGCGAATGTCACGAATGCCGCGCCCGTTCGTACGGATTTCGCGAACAGCGGGGCGTGGCGCATAGGAGAGTTTACAGATGGCAATTTCGCGTTAAATGGGTATGTCGATGAAGTCGTTGTTTCAACCGTTATCCGTTCCGCTGACTGGATAAAGCTTTCGTATCAAAACCAGCAAGCAAGCCAGACGCTGGTTTCGATTTGTACCACGCAACCATCGTTTACCGCAAATCTCGTAAGTCAAACAATTCCTGCGGGCGATACCGTGACGTTCAGCGTTACCGCGACAAATGGCAGTAGCTATCAGTGGCAGGATAGCGGTCTCGCTCATACGGTTTGGACCAATTCTCTCGGAGCAACAAATTCTTCGACATTCAAGTTTCAAGTGAACACGGCAGAAAATGGAATAAAATATCGATGCCTTGTCAGCTCATCATGCGCAACAACTTCGTCTGCCGTTGCGGTGCTGAGCGTATGTCAACCACCGACCATAATCACTCCTCCCTCAAATCAAAGTATTTTTGTGGGCCAGACCGCAAATTTTTCTATCAATAGTTTGTACATGAACACTTACCAATGGCAAATGTACAATGGCTCTTCCTGGACAAGTGTCGGTACCAATTCGCCAAATTATTCACTATCGTCGGTGCCACAATCGTACAACGGATATCTATTCCGCTGCATTCTCACTAATTCCTGTAAGGTAGTGACATCGAATTCAGTGACGCTCACGGTTTGTACTCCCATCACAATCACGAATCCTTCTGGGCAGAGCATTCATGCCGGCGACACCGCTTCTTTTTCAGTATCTGCAACTGCCGGCAGCGGAACCTTTAACTATCAGTGGCAGGATAGCATACCTCCGGCAACAGTTTGGGCAAACATTGCAACAGGAGCAACTTATAAATTCAAGTCTTCGCAAAACGATAATGGAAATTTCTACCGTTGTATTGGTTCCAACACTTGCGGTAATCCCGATACGTCCACACGTGCCAGTTTGACCGTGTGTACGCCACCCTCCATAGGAAACCCGTCTGGTCAAAGCGTCACTGCCGGCCAGACTGCAACGTTCACGGTTTCATCTGGTGGAAGCGGAACGTTGACATATCAGTGGCAGCGGAGCAACGATACTGCCAAAACGTGGAACAATGTGACGAGCGGCACAGGCGGCACAACCAATACGTACAATCTCGTTACTGCTGGAACGGACAATGCCGCCCAGTTCCGTTGTTTCGTTCACAATGGCTGCGGAGCAGATGCGTATTCTACGGCGGCAACGTTGACCGTGTGCACGCGGCCCGCGATTACCGCGAATCCCGTAAGCCAAAACGATACAGCCGGACACACCGCAACGTTTTCGGTGACTGCAACCGGAACCCCGTCCCTGCAGTTTCTATGGCAAGATAGTGCGACAGGTACGAGCGGCTGGGCCACTATTGCGACCGCGACAAATCCTATTTACACATTTGCACCAGCGTCTAGTCAGGACGGTTGGAAGTTCCGCTGCAACGTGTCAAGCAGTAGCAGCTGCGGTAGCCCTGGTGTTTCCTCCTCCGCAGCCACCTTGTCTGTCTGTACGCCTCCTTCCATTGCAACACAACCTGCGTCTCTTCCGCTGAAGCAAGTGGGAGACAACGCGACATTCACCGTTGTTGCCGGAGCCCAAACAAGCAGTCCAGGTTATCAATGGCAGCGAAGTCCTAACGGCACTACGTGGAGCAATGCCGCAGAGGCGATCTCAACTGCGGCGACCTATGCTTTTGTGGTAACCGCAAGCGACACGGGTGCGCAATTCCGATGCAACATATCCAACGGATGCGGAAGCATCTCTTCGAACATCGTTACGCTCTCCGGCTGCACGCCACCGTCAACGACAAACCCGGCAAACCAGAACGTGACTGCCAATACTACGGCGACATTTTCAGTCACGGGAACCGGTACCGGTACATTACTATATCAGTGGCAGGACAGCGCTGCAGGCGGTTGGGTCAACGTACCAAGCGGCGGGACTGCTGCATCATATTCGTTTACCGCCGTCGCCAACATGAGCGGCACAAAGTATCGGTCCGTCGTGACTGGATCATGCGGCGTCCCGGCTGTTTCGGCTGCTGCGGTCCTTTCCGTTTGCACGCCGCCCACGACAATTTCATCTCAGCCAGCTTCGCAGACGAAAATGGTTGGCGACAACGCCGTTTTCAGTGTGACCATTCCTGGTGACGTGACAAGTCCGCAATTTCAGTGGCAGGACAGTGTCGCCGGTTCAACCTGGGTGAATGCGCCAGGGACAAGCGCAACCACACCCGCATGCACCGTTGCCGTTGTCCCAAGTTTTGACGGCGCGCAATTCCGTTGCAAAATCTTCAATTCCTGCAACACGATCTATTCCAACATTGCAATGCTTTCCATTTGCACGCCGCCTGCGGTAACAACGCCGCCGATGGCCCTGAATGCCGTGAATGGTTTGCCTGCTTCGCTCAGTGTCGCGGCCACCGGCACCGGAACATTTTCATACCAATGGGAACAAAGCGTTGACAATGGCGCAACCTGGAACAGCGTCGGTTCCACTGGGACTGCCGCAACCTACACCTTTACGGCCGCGGCAAGTCAGGACGGATGGCGCTATCACTGTATCGTTTCCAATGGCTGCGGTTCAGCCGCTGTTTCCGGACAAGACACCTTGAAAGTCTGCACCTTGCCCACCATTGTTTTGCAACCAGTAAATCAGAGCCTCATTAACATCGGCGACACGGCGGTTTTCACGGTCGCCGCATCGGGCAGTTCGCTTTCCTATCAATGGCAGCGAAGCCCGGACGGCACAATCTGGAGCGGCGTTTCCACCGGGACTGGTGGGACCGGCACGACATACCGGCTTGCCGTTGCCGCGACAGACAATAATTCCAGATTCCGCTGCGCTGTGTCAAATACCTGCGGAAGAGATTCCTCGACCGGTGCGACGCTCACCGTGTGCCTCCCGCCGCAGATAACAGGCCAGCCCCATGACTCAAACATTGTTGTTGGCGCGGCCGCATCGTTCTCCGTGACCGGCTCCGGGACCACCCTCGCATATCAGTGGCAGCGAAGCAACGACGGGCTGATCTGGGCCGATATAACAAACGAGAAATCGTCAATATACAGCATCACGGGAAAATCGACCGACGACGGCGCAAAGTTCCATTGTGTCGTGAGCGGCAAGTGCGGCAGCGTGGCGTCATCGTTGGCAAAGCTTTCGGTCTGCACGCCTGTCGTCATGGACAGCCAAAACGTGACAAACAAGAGCGTTCTGGTCGGTGATACTGTTTCGTTCCGTGTTGTCGCGCATGGCACGGGCCTGAAATATTCCTGGCAGAAAAAGGCCGCAGGGGCATCGGCATTCACGGCGATCGGCAATGCAACGGCATCGTATTCGTTTGTCGCGCAGAGCGCCGACAGCGGAAGCCAGTTCCAGTGCGTCGACTCGGGACAGTGCGGCGCGCCCGTGACGAGTCTTGCGGCGCAGGTCCTGGTGTATACGCCGCTGCACGCCGCGTTCAAGGCATCGGTGACCAACGGGCAGGCGCCGATGACGGTGCAGTTTACCGATTCGTCAACAGGTGGCTTTACGCAGCGCGTATGGGATTTCGGTGACGGGACCAAAACGGACACGGTATCCCAGAATCCGTCACACACCTATGTCCTGGCAAACACCTACACTGCCAAACTGACGATCTCTGGACCTGCGCCTCGCGTCGCATCGACCGCACAGGCCCAGATTTTTACCTGGAATCCGGGCGACAATCCGATGCAGATAGCCGGCACGTTCGTGCTGCCGCAGAAAGTCGCCTATGCGATCTCCAATTTCGGCACGATCGTGCCGCCGTCGCCTTTTGTCAACGTCGACACGGTTGTTCTGTGGTACAAGTCCGGAAGTCTGCCCCAAACCGCGGCGGCCGCGACCTATCTGAAAGGATATACTCTGGCCACGCTCAAGTCCGGAGGCAGCCAGTATCGCGACACGGTCACCATGCCGCCTCTTACCGGGAGCGACAGCGTGTACGGGCTCATGACCTCGATCCGCTGGACAGACGGGAAATTGAGCTCCTTTGCCGCGGGCAACGGGACCATGGTCCTCATGAAGGACACGACGCCCGTTACGAATCAGACCATCCTTTCCGGCTCCTACTTGCCGAACGATACGGCGCGCATATTCCTTGACAATGTCACGTCGATCGACACGTCGCGCGTCGACACCGTGGGTATCTGGTACAGCCTTGCCGGCGGCACGCCCAATTTCAAGGACACTACCGCGACAAAGTGGGTGACGGCCAAACAGGTCACGGCAGCCGGCGCCAAGTGGTCGTTTGACATCATTAATCCGCAATTCAACAATGTGAAGACGACCATGTACGCGGCGGTCGTCCTCGTAGGCATCAACGGCCGCACCAGCCCGATCAAGCAGACGTCGTTTGTCGTAGGCAGGGACCGGCCGGCAAATCCGATCAGGCTTATTGCGCGCACGCTTTCCGCCAACAGGATTCGGCTGAGCTGGAACAACGTGGTGAGTTCGGGAATCGAGCGCCTGTACATCTGGTACAGGACAGGACAGCCGGTGCCGAAAAGTTACGATTTTTCAACGATAAAACTTGATACCCTGATTCCGGCGGTAAGCGATACAGTCATCATCGGTGACAAGTTCAGCGAAAAGACAAAGTACTTCTTTGGCGCGCAGGTTTACAAAGGCGGGTTGTGGTCGTACGTGACGGACAGCTCGAGCGCCTCGGACTCCACCTGGGCGGCCGGCGTCGGGCTCGACTCGAACAGCTGCCGCGTCACGAACCTGTACCATGACACGGCGACGAACCAGCTCAGGGTGTGCTGGACCGTAGACCCGGCCCAGGCCGAAAGCCTGCAGGTCGGCATCCTGTATTCGATCGCCGGCGTGCCGATCACCAATACGGGCACTCAGCAGGTTGTTGTCGTCAAGGCGGCAAAGGACAGCGCATATATCAAGCTACGGGAAAACCTGCTTTTCGACACGACCTATTACGTGTCGCTGTGGCTACGGCGCGCAAACGGAAAATGGACGGATCCGACCATGTATTCGATAGACAGCGCCCGCACCGGGCATATGAGCTGGCAGTCGGTCACGTATTTCTCAAAACCGGTTGACACGGTTTTTTCGCTGAACAACCAGGTTCGGTTGACAAACACGCCCGGCGACCAAAGCCAGACTGCAAACACCCTCGTGTACACCGCGGTCGCCAATGCCGCTGCGTTCGTCCCGGTCGGCATCGGCATCGATTTCAAGATCAAAGACCCGGGCGAACCTCTGAATGTCGGGCTCAAAGTGGATTCGCTGCCCCAGGGATATACCCTGAAGGACGTCAGGATATACCACAAGACCGCGGCAGGATTGTGGGTTATCGATGACAACCCAATAACATTGGATACAGTCGGCGGCTATGTCTCCGTGCTCACCAACCAGCTCGTTCTGCCGTTTTTCGTCATGGTCGATACGAGAAGGCCCACTGAAATCGTCATCGACTCTCTATTCACCCCGGTCCCGGCCGACTCCGGATATTCCGATACTATCGTCCTTAGCGACAATATCGCAAATCTGAAATGGTGGTTCAAGTCGACAAAGGGCGGTTTGGCCTACAGCAGCGGCGACACAAGCCAGCACGGCGAGCTTTCTGACACGACTTACACCCTGGTGGTCACTGTTCCGGGCGGCAATGTCGGCACTGACAACGGCGTGCGCTCTATCCTGATCGTCACCGACAGCGTGCATACCGACACGGTCGACCTTTCGCGGAGAGTGGTTCGGAGCAGCTCGGGGAGCGCACATACCGAGGAAATGATCTGGACGCCGCTCAGCGTAACCGTGACCCTTGACACGCCCCAGGTGAAGAACGCGCTTGGTTCTTTCGCCGCAAGCGACGGCTCGTGGACATATGATAATAAGAAGTTCAGGCTGTTTACCTGGAACGCCGGCGGTCCGACCGGGGGCGAATGGCTGGAATACGCGGACAGCATAAAAGATGAATTCGAGCTTGGGCGCGGACACGTGGTGTGGATCAAGACCAGGGCGAGGCAGGACATCAAATTCGGTCGCGGGATCACGCCGTTGCTGTCGCGCAAAGAAACTTTCTCAATTGCGTGCGCGCCGAAAAGCTGGACCGATTTTGCGCTGCCGTATCAATTCAACATAACGATTGGCGATATCCTCAACGCCACGCAATCGAAGAACGGCATGACCGATTCCCTCAGGTTCTGCGCCTGGAAAAAAGACAGCAAGGGCAACTATCATACGGACGTTGTGTTCATGAAGGCATTGAGCGACTCATCGCTCAATAACGAGGCGACTGCCCTTACGTCAACGGACATGTCAGGCTATTCGGTTTTGAATCCGTTTAGCGACACGGTCTTCTTACGTATTCCTCCTGTGCCGCCGGCGCTTTCGACCGTCGGCCTTTCAAAACATTTGAAGAAGTCCGCGCGCGTCGGAGGATGGGCGCTGAAGGTCGTTGCGCGGCTTTCGGACAGCACGGAAGTGAGCCCCGTGTATTGCGGGTACTCGAAAGGGGCCAACGGCGGCACGAGCTTCTATCCCGCATCGCCATCGTTTGTCAATTCAGGCGTTGGTGTGTTCGACCTTGCGCTCAAAAAGACGGCCGGCCATGCTGTCGCGCATGCGGCGAGCAACGGCGGGTACGCGTTCGTTCTCTCGTTCTCCAACGGGAATTCGCAGCAGGAAACCATGCGGTACCACGTGGAAAACACAGGAGTGCTTCCGCAAGGGGTGAGCGCCGCTGTTTTCAATGCGAACACGCAGAAATTCGAAGACCTTTCTCGCGGGGACGCGATTGTGTCGCTTGAAGGAAATTCCACGGCTTTCAGGTGGCTGCTTGTCGGGACAAAAGACTATCTTTCCAAGGCAAGCATGATTGCCCGGCCTGCATTGCTCGCGCTCATAGGCACATATCCGAATCCGTTCAGGTCGTTCGTCCATATCCGGTATGACTTGCCGTACGAGGGAGTGGATAAATTGATATTTTCAATTTTTGATTTGCGAGGCAGAACAATTTGGCACAATGAAATCGCCTGCGGATCGAAATACGGCACCGGCGACATGGTTTGGAACACCAGATCAGGCGACGGCCGACCTGTCGCAGCCGGAATTTACATTCTGAGAATGACGGCATTGAATAATGTGCATAAAGTTGTCGGAGTATTTCAGAGAAAAATGACGTTTGTGCCGTAGGTTCACGCCGCGGATTTGAGAAGGTACAGTACTTTGTTTTGAGCATATTAGGGTTTGACCTCGAAAGGGCCAGTGTATGAAAAAAGGTGTTGTTGTCTCGACAGTTATGTTACTATTTGCCACATCCTTGACTTTGGCGCAGAGCTATCCGGCGACGCTTAAGGTCCCGGTCACCTATTACGATTACCATGCCAATGGAACAAACCCGGAATTCGAACCAAATCCTTTCAATGGTGGCGTATACACCGGCATGGTTGGAACGACGCTTGACGCACAAAGAAAACCGATTCTCGGATCAACGACATTTTTCAATTCGCAAATAGCCAGATGGTATCGCCCCTGGACGGTCGCAACGACGAAGCCTGTTTATAATGCCAATGGTATATTGACCGGTACGTCAACTGTTGGGGCTGATACCGCTTTTAAAAACCTGGTTTTTCAGGACACCCTTGTCTTTAATTATGTCCCGAATTCTCCCGGAACGTACACATATAACAATCAAGCGTTCTTTCCTCTTGACAACAAGGGTTTTGGATCAGAAGGCAAGATGGATGCAAACGGCAATCTTCACAATTTCTCTTTTGCAATGGAATTGCATTGGCAATTCACAAAGGTTCCTGGTTTAACATTCAATTTCACCGGCGACGACGATGTCTGGGCTTTCCTAAATGGAAAACTCGCCATGGATATCGGAGGCATTCACAACGCAACTTCCGGATCAGTTAGTGTGGATACCATACCCGGGCTCAAAAACGACTCAATATATGCGTTTGACTTTTTCTACGCCGAACGGCACACCGTTGCATCCCATATCCAGATAACGTCAAACATAATCAGTGCGCCGCCGAGTAATCTCTCCATAGCCACATATCCGCCCACCGACACAATACCGGCAGGTGACACTGTGCTGATGATTGCGCACGTTACGGCCGACACGGGCGTTGTGCCCCTCCTCAGCAGCAAGGTGAACTGGCGCCTTCAGGCTATCCCCCCTTCGACGCCGCTTCGAAGCAAAATTGATAAATCCCAGGATTCCACGAACGTATTTCGGGCTGTTGAGGCCTACAAATGGTACTACATCATCGGAAGCTATGCCGATGCCAATATTAGCCTGCTTGATACCGTAAAAATTTATGTAATACCAGGGCCGCCGAACCATCTTGTAATTGAAGGCAGCCCAAATTCATCGCAAAGCCCGAACGCTGATGCCCCACTTAATTCCGTTACGTTTTCCAGTACAATGTTGAAGGACAGCGTCTACGCGGTGCTCCGGGACAAGTTCGGTAATTTTTACAGCCCTGCGACTCAGGCCGCCTGGTCGGCTGCGGCAGTGATCTGCAGCGTGCAGGTGGGTCGAGCTCCGCTCGGCGAGGGTGTCATAACCCGAAACGCTACAAATGGCAGCACGTTTGTCTATGCGTCTCAAACTGGTATGAAGGACACACTCCAAGTGATTCTTAACAGTGTCAACTATTCAAAGATAAACATAACTGCAACAAACAATCCAAGAGATAGTGTTACAAGTTTGCAAATGAGAACTGACCAGGACACCACGCTTTATGCAATGGGACTTCGGGCAGACGGCAGCGGAAAGTGGGATAGTTTGCAGGTACAATGGGGAAACAGCGCCGGAATGACTTTTGATAAGACCGCGCCCTTAAATTCCCATTTCTGGAATTTTCAACCGCTGACAGCGATAACAGGTAAACTATTCATTTTGTACGGGTCCTTGCATGATACGATAAATGCCGTTTTCAATGTAGGACTTCCAAAAACACTTGGACTATATCCACAAATTGGCCAACCAAATGTAGGAACGAACAATCCGTACCCCCAGACCGTTTATGTCACTGCGGGCCAGGTTCTTTCCCTTGTGGCAAAGGTGTTTTCTCAGAACAATGAATGGCTAAGTTCATATGAAAGACGGAGCGCACCCATTGCATGGACCATTGAGGAGCAAACGGGCGCGACTAACTCAGGCATTCTTGATACGAGTTTTGGCTATCAGGTGAATTTTACAGGAACAAAAGCTTATCAAGTTGTCAAGGTGTCTGCCACGTTTTCGGAAAACGGTATCGTTATTTCAAAGTCGGTATTCATTTCAATCCAACCCGGCGCTCCGGCGAAACTGGTAATCGAACCGGACACAACAGGCAGATCAGCATACCCGAACACTGCGCATCGCGCTGACTCAGTCACAATCGGCGGTACGGCAACACAGATCTCAGTATACGCGGTACTTCGGGACCTTTATAACAACTTCATTTCGTTTTCGAATGTCACAACCTGGCTGAGCAGAGACACATTACAGGTTAAAACGGCCAACGGCAACGCAACCTTCGGAGAAGGAATTTGCTTGAGGGACACTAATCAAGGAAAGGCTTGGGTCGTTGCACAAGACGGGAATTACACCGGGTTACATGATAGCGTTCTTGTAAAGCTGAGCAATGTTTCTTATACTGCTCTTCGAATTGTGGTGAGAGATTCGACAAAAATTTCCAATCTTGCGATGACCATTGATGACGACACACTTCTCAAGGTTCAGGGCCTGCGTTCCGATGGTGTAGGTTGGGACAACATACCTGCTACCTGGTCCATCTCGAATAACCTTCAAACTGTTCCCGGCGCTCCGGGATCTTCGAGCACCTGGCGCTTTTCTCCCATTGACACCGGGAGTGGATTGATAACTGTTACTCTAACCGGTGCCACGCCAGCCTCGGTGGCCGTGCAGTTCTCCCATGGCAATCCTCGATCCATCATGTTGTATGCCGCGGATGGAAATCCAATAACATTGCAGCCATATCCGGTGCCAACGTGGCCGATTCTGGATTCCGCAGGCAAATCTCTGCCTGTTGTGGCCAAAGTGTTCGATAAAGCCGGAATATGGCTCTCGGTTTACGAAAGCGCTTCCGCCCCGGTCACGTGGGACACCATCGAATTAGTTTCTAATGTGTCAAGACCGACCGGCTCCTTGAGCCCGAAAACTGGGTACAAGACCGGTTTTACGCCGACCAAGGCCTACAATTCCATTTATGTGGTCGGGACATTCAGCGAAGCTGGTCTTATTTATAAAGACACGATTCAGGTGCAGGCTGTGCCGGGCGCCGCGCAGCAGCTTGTCATTGAGGCAAAGCCGGATTCATCGATAAGCCTGAATGCCGTAAACCGCCTTGGGTCAATCTCCATGAGTAACACAACCCAGCACGACAGCGTGTATGCCGTGCTTCGTGACGCCTACGGCAATTTCGTGAGCCATTCGCTTTTGTCCCAATGGACATCGAGAAATACGGGCGTGGTGAGCGCGCTGAAGGGCGACTCCCTGCTAGGCCAAGGGATTGTCACCAGACAGACATTGAGCGCCGGAAACACCTTCGTGCTCGCCTCGCAGGGTGCGATGAAAGACTCGGTACAGGTCGTGCTTGACAAGGTCGGATATTCCAAAATTACGATCGTCACGCAGCCCTCCGGGGTCGTCGGCATCGACAGCCTGAAAATGCTGACAGACCAGGACACGACCCTCTTTGCGCGTGGCCTGCGCAATGACGGGAGCGGCATCTGGGACGACATCCCGGTCACCTGGGGATACAGCGCGGGTTTGCCGGTCACGCCAACCCCGAAAGACTCAAGCGCTTGGACCTTCGGGCCCACGGCGCCGGACACGGGCGTCATCTTCATCATCCTGGGAACCGGGGCAAGTCAATTGCGCGATTCCATTGTCGCGGTATTCAATTACGGCAAACCCGACACCCTGAGACTGTATCCTAAGTCAGGCCAGCCGGATGCAACGTCCAACAAGCCGTACCCGGACTCGATCACCGTCACGGCAGGCCAGGCGCTTCCCCTCTGGGCAAAGCTGTTCTCACAAGGCAATTGGCTAAAGGGGTTCGAGCGTTCCGACGCGCCGATCACCTGGAAGGTGGAGGAACTGACGGGTGCGACGAATTCGGGAACGCTTGACAAATACGCTGGTTCGCAGACGAATTTTACAGGATATAAGGCATACCAGAAGGTCAAGGTGACTGCGGTGTTCTCGGAAAACGGTGTTACGCTCACCAAGGTCATGGTGCTTGCGATAACGCCCGCGGCAGCATCCCGGTTATACGTCGAGCCTGACACGACGGGCCGCCTTGCGTATCCCAATGTTCCGCATCGGGCGGGCCAGGTCACGATGCAGAGCACAGACACGACAATGTCTGTGTATGCCGTGCTCCGCGACCAATACGACAACTTCGTCTCGTTTTCCAATCCCACGTCATGGCAGAGCAAAGATACGACAAAGGCAGGCGTGAAAGGCGGCGCCGCTGCGATCGGCGAAGGCATTCTCATACGCAGAACAGACCTCGGCCAGGCCGTTGTCATCGCAACCGACGGAAAGAACACGGCACTTACCGACAGCGTGGTCGTGGTATTGAGCAACATTTCCTACACCAAACTCCGCATCGTGACCGGCGACTCGACCAAGATAACCAGCCTGAACCTGACGCTCGACCAGTCGCAGGAAATAAAGGTCCAGGGCCTTCGCTCGGACGGCGCAGGATGGGAATATGTCCAGGCAAATTGGAGCATTACCGGTTCCCTGACGACAACCACGAAAGCGCCCGGATTGTCAATCAACTGGGTCGTCATACCCCTGGACACGGGCAGCGGCACGATAAAAGTATCGCTTGGAACTGCAACGCCGGATTCCATACCCGCGCATTTTACCCATGGTGCGCCGAAATCAATCGTCTTGTACCCTGCGGAAGGCGACCCGAATTCCCTCCAGCAATACCCGAATCCCGGCATTGCCGTCGCAGACTCGGCGGGCAAAACGCTCCTGATCGTCGCCAAGGTGTTCGACAAGGCGAACAACTGGCTGAGTTCTTATGAGACAAGCATTGCGCCCGTCACCTGGAGGATCGAAGAAATGGCCGGAAACACCGATGTTCCGACCGGGACATTCTTGCCGACGACCGGGGACAAGACAGTCCTGAACGCAACGAGGGCATACAATTCCGTTTTGGTAATCGCGGAGTTCAAGGAAGGGACGCAAACATTCGACGACAGCATCAAGGTTACGGTTTTCCCCGGCAGGCCGTACCATCTTGTCATCGAAAATAGCGCGGACAGGAACCAGAGCCCGCACAGGGACAATCCTGACACGCTCGTGCAAATCCCGAGCTCGGAAACCTATGCTCTGGTATTCGCAATTATCAGAGACTCGTACGGAAATTTCATAGACGTGTCGCGTAATACGGCATGGCTCAGCCTGGATTCCGCTGTCGTGACCGCTGCTGCCGGCGGTACTGCGGGCCAGGGCCAGTTGACAAGGACCCCTTCGGCGCCACGGGACCGCGCGCAGGTCACGGCAACCAGCCTCGATTATGCCGGCCTCAAGGACACGACAACGGTCGTGGCGCTGCAATATTATTATCTCGCGTTGCGCATCGTGGATCCGCAGGGCGACCACATTACCGGGTTGACCATGAACACCAACCAGGACACGACCTTGTATGTGCAGGGCCAGCGGTCGACCGACGGCGTCTGGGAAAACACGTCCGCGCAGTGGCAGAGCAGCCTCGGCCTCAGCATCGTTCCCTCTGCGCCGGGAAACGCATCGTCGTGGACATTCTCACCTGACAAGCCAGGCGCGGGCACGATCAGGGTCGTGTCGCTCAACAACGATACGGTGACGACCAAGCCGGACCACATCGCGGTGACGTTCCTGGTCGGCCCGCCAACGGTCGTATCGATCCAGATCCTCACGCCGCCCGACTCGCTTATTGCGGGCGACACCATTGTGTCTGTTGTCAGGATCCAGAACAAGGACGGTCTGGTCCCCGACACGTTCTGCACGTCCAGCGCGTATAACAATTCGCTCGGCGGACTGCCGGGGCATGATCCGATCGTGATCACGGACACCACGGTGAAGATGACCCAGTCCATGCACGAATGCTTCATAGGCGGCCTTGACACGGTCAGGTATGTGCTGTACCGCGCGCCGTATTCCAAGGACAGTCTGGACAAGATCACGGTAGCGCTTAGCGGCCTGTCGGCCACGACCGAGCCGTTCCTCATGCACCCGGGCGATCTGTCGCGCATCGCAATCGAAGATTTCAACGGCAAGGGCCTGGATTCCGTGAAATTAACCTATCCCACCGGAAGCCAATTGTTCATTTCCGTCGGGTACGACACCTACGGGAACAAGCGCGGACCCGAAAACAGCACCTGGTCCACGGACAGCAGTTTACATGCGGTTACCAACGGCGTAAATGTTTCCCGCGTTTTCTATCAGACGACCCAGTCGCGATACGACGAGGCGGGCCATATGGTCGCCACGGTCGTCGGAAAAGACAATATACTTATCACGGACAGCGCATTCGTGTCCATCAAGGGACCGTCTACGATCATGATTTCCGCAATAACCCAGGACTCCTCGGGCAACGGGTTTCTTGACCACATCGTCATCAGGTTTGACAAACTCGTGACAATAACGAAGGAATACCCGGCGGATTCCATTCTTATCACGGCCCTTGGGCCGGACAACAAAGTGTATACTCTGCCGGTCGACAGCATCCGCGGCCGCTCATCGACTACCGATTCGGTGTTCATCATCTACCTTGCCGAACCGAAGTCCGGCGATCCCGCATTCACTGTGCCTCAGACCGCTATGGCGCCGTCCATCACCATGCCCGCGATTCCCGGAGTGTCGCCTATAAATAAAAATCCCGTTGCCGACGGCGCGGGTCCGGTGGTGTGGAGCGTTGTCAAGACGATCAGCGCCAACGATCCGTCTAACCGTACATCCGACAAGGTGACGATAACCTTTTCCGAGCCGATAAGCACGAACGGAAACAATTTCAGCACCTCGCTTGCGCCGGCAGTGGTGCTGCATGTCTGGATCCTGGTGCCATCGAAGACATCGGACGGGCGGGACACGTCGGTGTATGTTGCCAGAGACACTATTATTGCGGGAATAGGCAGCTTTTCCAATCTCGAAAACAACAATACGACCCTCTCGTTCTATATGTCCAACAGCAAGGACCTGACGTCGCGCGACTACATCAGCCTCGTGACCGACTCGGCGGGCAAAGACATAGCGGACGGGACAACGCCGCCGAACATTCCCGTGCTTGTCAATCAGAAGGTACAGGTGAGCGTCAGGGCCGAACCTCCCAAGGAGATCAAGGTCGCGCCGAACCCCTCAGGCCCCACCTTTGTGCATGAAAAGGCGGGTGAAATGCATCTGGCCTACAATCCGAACGCGCGCGACTGGGTGAGGACCGAAGGCGCCGGCGTGGTGCTGACATTCCCGGTCGCACCGCGCATTAATCCCCTGACCGGAAAGGTCGAACGCGTGGATGGGACTTTGAAAATCTATGACATGATCGGCAACCAGGTGATGAGCCTGCAAAGTAATGATATCATTCCCAAGGACTGGTCCGGAAGTGATTCAAGCATGCACGATTTCGACATGTATTGGAACGGGTCCAATGCAAGGGGTATGAAAGTGGCGCCTGGCATTTACCGGACCGTCATGCTCCTGAAATACGAAGGGGATGCCAAGCCGAGAAAGTATATCGGCAATGTTGGCATAACGCGATAGGAAAAGGTACGTTGAAAAAGGCCGCTTCAAGGAAACGAAGCGGCCCTTTTTTTGTCCAGAAATAACTTCAGCTCAAGCGCCCACACTCTCTTTTCCCGCGCATGACACAATCGCTTCGTGCACCTGGGACCTGCGGATTTTCGTGATCAGGATGTCGATATTCAGGAATCTGAGGCTGTCCTTGGGCTTGGGCGGTTTTTTCATCTTCGACCGTATCCATGTGTCAAGTTGGGTCGGCTCGTCCGGGAACTCGGCGCAGACCTGCTGCCGCAGCTCGGATAGCGGCGTTGCGCCCCCGACCAGGAACCGCTTGTCCGGCATTGCCCGCACGAAGCGGGGGAGGATGTCGAACTCGTCCTGAATGTCGCCGATGACCTCCTCGATGATGTCCTCGAGCGTCACCAGGCCGGACACCGCGCGCGCGGCGTTCGTGGCCAGGGCGATATGGTGGTGCCCTTGTATCATTTTGTTAAGCACGACGGATGCGGAATCACCTTCATTCACCAGGAGCATGGGCCGCATGATTCCACGGAGGGTCGGGTCTTTGGGGTTGATGTGCAGCGCGATGACGACGTCTTTGAAGTTGACATACCCGATGACGGAATCGATGGTGTCTTTTTCCACGAGCGGATACCGCGTGTGGTAATGCAGATGGGCGGCGATAAGCGCGTCTGTCAAGGTCATGGCGCTCGACAGGTACTTTATCTGATCGCGCGGCATCATGACATCCGCAACTTTCGTTTTGGACAGATCGATTCCTTTCATGACGAGCCGCGCCTGCTCCTTGCTGATCAACTTGTTGAACGCGGCAAAGCGGGTGAGCACGTTGATATCGCCGAGCGCATCGGCCGAAGTCTGGCGCCGCTTCTTCATGAACGGGCTGGACAGGAATTGTGAAAGCGCAAGTGCCGGGGTCATGGCCGCGACAAGCGCCTTGAGCGGAATACCGAACACCATGGCGATGAGTTTGTTATGACGGTACCCGAGCGTTTTTGGCAGGATTTCAGACCATTGTATCATCATCAGCGCGAAAACGACTGACAGGACTCCAACCCAACGTGTGCCGAAAAGCCCGCTGAGCTGTGTCCCGAGGAGCGCGGCGCCCACGGTGGTGGCCAGCGTGTTGATGATCAAAATCACCGCAATGGGTTTCTGGATGTTGTCCCGGAAGTTTTTCCATATCAGGCCAAGGACCGGCCGCTTTTCGGAAATACTTGCGATGTCCGCAAGCGAAAGGCTCATCAGGCATGCCTCCAAAAGTGAGCACAGGAAGGTTATGGACATCGTCGCAACAATAATAATGATCAAAAGCGTCACGGTTGCTCCTTGTTGTTTCTTATCCGAAGATCAGATTCACCAGCCAGGTGGACAAGAACGGCACATAGGTGATGGCAAGCACTGCGGCGAACAGGGCAATGACAAAGGGAAAAATGTACCGGTACATCCTCGCCATGTTCTCGTTGAACCGGTACGACCCGAGCTGAAGATTGATGCCGACCGGCGGCATGAGATACCCGATTTCCAGGTTAGTCAGGAAAATAATGCCCAGATGCACGGGCGCAATGCCGAATGCGGCGCCCAAGGGGACGATGAGAGGAACGATAACGATGATCGCGGAAAAAATGTCCATGAAGCATCCTACCAGAAGCAGCGCGCCGTTGAGCAGCAGTAAAAAGACATATTTCGAATGGATGCTTGCCTGCGCCCACTGCGATACGGCCGTCGGGATCTCTGCGTCGATGATGCAATAGGACAGTCCCTTTGCGACGGCGAGTACAACCAGCACGCCGCCGACCATGGGGACACACGTGAGCAGCGCCTTTGGCAGGTCCGAAAGCTTGATATCCTTCTTGATTACCACCACCACGATAACCACATACACGACCGTGATGGCGCTCATCTCGACCAGGGTGAAGAAACCCATGAAGAACCCGACCAGGATGAAGACAGGCAGCAGGATTTCCCACACCGATTCCTTGAGCGAAAGCAAAAGCTCTTTCAGGTGAAAGGGAACGGGTTTGATCCTGTCTCGTTTCGACCGCACCATGCCCAGGATAGCCATGATCGAAACGATGAAGAAACCCGGCAAGAGGCCCGCGACAAAGAGGTGCCGGATGTTGACATGAGATACTACGCCGTAGAGGATGACGGCAAGGCTCGGCGGGAACAGCAGGCCCAGGCTTCCGCAGGAGGTGATGAATCCCACGGAAAATTCCCGTTTGTATCCGCTTTGGATCAGAATGAACGAGAGCAGGCCGCCCAGCGCGATGACCGTGACGCCCGAGGCGCCGGTAAAGGTCGTGAAAAAGGCGCTTACCATGATGGCCATGACCGTGAGGCCGCCGGGCATCCAGCCGAACGCCGCCTGAAACAGGCGCACGAGGCGTTCGCCTGCTTTACTTTCGGAAAGAAGGTAGCCGGCCAGCGAAAAGAGCGGGATGGTGGCGATGGTCGGGCCGGTCAGCATAGTGTATGCTTCGTTGGACAGCGTGGCCGTGGAACCGGAGTTCTTCAGAATAAAAAGCTGCGCAAGCCCGCCCAACACCACGAATATCGGGGTTCCGGCGGCAAGGGACAGGGCCAGGAAAATGGCCAGGGGCAATGCAAGCGCGGGAAGCGAGGGGGCGAGGACCGTTGCGAAAAGCGCCGGAACAACGGCGCCGCACAGTGCAACCAGCTTATAGACCATGCCTTTGGGCGCATAATTGACAAACCGTATGGCCATGACGGCAAATCCGATCGGCATGATAAACGCCACGTACCTGGTCTTGAACACGCCCACCATGATGGACGCGTCGAGGCCGAGCCTGATGAAATTAAGGGACGCTATTGCAAGACCGGTCACAACGGCAACGGAAATAAATGCGGTGAGTGTCCGTACCGGGTTTTGAAAGGAAGCAGGCAGGGAATCGACGCCCGCGGCAAGCGCCAGATGCCTTTTTTCCCGCGAGGCGAACATGCCGCCGACAAACGTGATCCAAAGTACAAGGTGCTGAATGTAATCCGATGACCCGTAAACCCCGGTCTTGAAGAACGTGCGTGCAATAATTTCCAGGATAGGAATGATGCTGAGGCAGGAAAGAACGACAACAGCAACGGTGTTTTCGAGCAGCCGCGGAACGCGGAGGGCCCGTCCCGACCACACCCGCAAGGACGTGCGAGGCGCCGCAATCACTTGCCCGCCGACGCCCTGTATTCGTCCAGGTATTTCTTGACCGTTGCGAATAGGACCTTAGCCGGGTCTTTGAGCAGGCCCTTGGCGATGCCGTTGTCAACGCTTGCCTGCCAGGCTTTTTCGGCCGAGGCCGGAACCGCGTTCACGACGAGCCCGTTCTTTTTCATGATTCCCATGGCTGCGTCGTCGGACTTGAGAATGTCCGCCTGCATATCAGTGCCGATCTGCTGCGCAGCCGCCTCGAGCTTTGTCGCGATATCCGGAGGGATTTTCGACCATGTCGAGGTGCTCACGACTATTCCGCCGATCAAAGGCCCCCATTTCATTTCGCACATATTTTTTGCAAGCCCGAACCATTGAAATGACGCAGCGGTGAGGGGAGTGGTTGCGAATGCGTCGATCATGCCGCTCTGCAGCGACGGCATGATGTCCGTGGGCGTGAGGGGGACCACGTGGAATCCGCTTTCCTTCCAGATCTGGAGGGCGTCCGGATCGCCTGCCCATACAAACAATTTCTGTCGTTTCAGGTCGTCGGGCGTCACAACCGGGTCTTTGGAGAAAAAGTGAACCCAACCCACGAACGTCCAGATCAAAACCTTGAACCCGTGCTTTTCCAGTTCAGCCGTAAAGGCCGGCTTTATTTTGTCAAGAACATAGGTGAGCTCTGCGTTGGTCCGCACCAGCATCGGAAGCTGTACCGCGATGATGTCCGGGGAAATCTTGGACAGCCCGATGCCGGTCATGCCCGCGGCGGACAGCTGGCCGAGCCGCAATTTCCTGATCATGTCCGCCTCGTCGCCCACGATGCCGCCCGGATAGATCTTGAGCTGCACGCCGCCTGCGGATAGCTTTTCCCATTCCGCGCCGAGCCGGTTGAGCCCCTTGTCCCACGGCGAGCCCGAAGGAGCAAGGCTGCCGAGTTTGATGGTAAGTCCTGATGCGGGAGCGCAGGCAAAGACGCAGGCTGCCACAAGTATCCTGAGAATGGCGGTTGCGGTCATTTCGTTGTGTCTCCTTCTGCGGACAAGAAGAAATTGTCGACATGGTCCAAGAGCCACCGAGCCTTCTGTTCATTGAGAATATTGACCAGCCGGTTGGCCGGGTTCCTGTTTACATCGATTTTCAGAGCGGTTTGCAAAAGAGATCTGAATTCTTCGATATTCTGGTTCTTTACCGAAACCGTCGTGGCAAGCGATATATAGGGACTCAGTTTGAGACCGCGCGAACACTTGACCGCACGCTCGAAGTGCATTCGGGCTTTTTCATCGCTGCCGCCCATTGCCGCGGGCATGGCGCCGTAATAGGAAATGAAGAACTCGTGGGCTGCGCCCTGATCGTACGAGTCGTTTAAGTCAAGTACCTTCTGGATGAGAGCGACCGCCTTTGGAATGTCCACGGCCAACGTCACGTCCGATTTGTCGGCGGTAAAGGCGGCCATCCATGCGGCGCCCGCCCAGTACAGATACGACGTGTCCCGCGCCGTTATGCCTTTGAACGCAGCCGCGTAATCGTTGCGATCGAACGCTTCGATGAAATGATGATGCCGAAGGCCGATCGCTTTCAGGATATCGTGCCGCGCCCGCAGGTACAGGTGCTTGGACCGATCGAGCATCTCTTCTTTCTCGGTAAGCTCATTGTACGAAAGCTGTTCCGCGGGCATCTGGACATACGCGTAGCTGTACATGCACAGCGCCCGGCCCGTTGCAAGAAGGAGTTTCGGGTTGTCCGGCGACGAGGCGATGAGAGATTCGTACAGTTTGATAGTGAACGGAAGGGCGTCGCCCACCAGCTGCGGATCGTCATCGCCGGAAAAGACCTCGCCGCTGCTTTCCTTGGAAAGGGACCCCGCAACCATGTTTGCCGTGGTTTTGGGCAGTGAGCAGCGCATCTGGACAGCGATGACAAGGCCTGCCGAAATCAGCAATAAGAGCTTGTGCAGCATATATCCAATAAATATAATCTTTCTGCTCAAAAAGTCATAGTTAGCAACTATATATAAATTATACACTCGGTGCACCGAGTGTATAATAGTCTCAGCTACAGCAATCCACCAGCGAAGCAGGTGGGTTAGCATATAATTAGGGTGTCCGGCAGAATGCTGTGGCCCCTTTGGAGAAATGCGGATCGGAACGTATATTTTTGGGAATAGGAATTTCAAAACCAGCGTGAAGGGAATACGATGAATTTCGACAAGGCGATACGCAAAGTAAAGGATTTCCCCAAGCCTGGAATCCTGTTTTACGACGTGACCAGCATTTTCATGAACCCCAAGGCGTACAAGGCAGTGATAAAAGAAATGCTTGCTTTGTACAAAGATTCGGCGATCGACGGCGTGATCGCCATCGAAAGCCGTGGTTTCCTTCTTGGATCGTGTTTTGCCTACAAACGGTCTCTTCCGCTGGTTCTGGCGCGAAAAAAGGGAAAACTCCCGGGCGAGACCATCGAAGAAAGTTATTCGCTCGAATACGGAACGGCGACATTGCAGATCCATAAGGCAGACCTTGCCGCGGGTAAGTGGCTCATCATCGACGACCTGATCGCGACCGGCGGCACGATCGAGGCTGTTGCCAAGATGGTCAACCGGCAGGGCGGCGAGGTCGCGGGAGTGTTCGGCATCATCGGGCTTCCGTTCCTGAACTATGAGGCGAAAATCGGGCAGTACCGCCCGAAAACACTTGTCAATTACCACGGCGAGTAGGGCCTTCGGCCCGGCGAATGGAACTGCGACTGTACAAAGAACCGTATCAGGAACCCTTCAGTGCGTCCCGGCTGCGGCTTTTGTTCGAGGGCGCGGTGGAAGCCGGAAACGAAGCCCGCAGCAGGCGTGACGTGTATCTGTATGTGTGGATAGAAAACAGGCAGACCCTTTCCGGATTTCAGGCAGTTCTCGACGAAGAGTTCGTTATCGATTATCACAGCCCTTCAAAGCTCGAGTTTTCGCGGATCAGCGGCAGACCCGTGAAACGGTCGTTGTCCCGACCCCTTATCGCACGAGAGCGCAAGGACTTCCTTGACTGCCTGGAGGCTCTATCCAACCCGGTTTTCCCGGACCTTGTCAAGAACGTAGAGATGCTGGCGCACGGCGCGCAGCTTCCCGTTGTCAATCTGACAAAAGGGGAAACGAAAACACTGAACAAGCTGGCGAAGCAGTCCCCCGGCGTCCGGAAATAGGCAGGAGCGGTCACGACCATGAAAAATGATAGGATCAGAGACATTCTCGGCAAAGGAGCGGCCGGCGAAACGGTACGGGCATGCGGCTGGGTGCGCACGCGCCGGGACGCCAAGGGTTTTTCTTTTCTTGAAATCAACGACGGCTCGTGCGTCGGGTCGCTGCAGATCGTGGCTGAGGCGTCGCTTGACAATTATGCGACGCAGATTGCGACGCTTTCCACCGGCAGCGCAGTGATGTGCGAAGGAACGTTGGTCGCCTCGCTCGGCAAGGGCCAGGCATACGAGCTGCGTGCAACGCTCGTGCGCGTGTATGGCACTGCGCCGCAGGACTATCCGCTGCAGAAAAAACACCACAGCTTTGAGTTCCTGCGTGAAATCGGCCATCTGCGTCCGCGCACCAACACGATCGCAGCTGTTGCCCGGCTCAGGAGCTCGCTTTCGCTCGCCATACACCAGTTTTTCCACGAACGCGGATTCTATTATGTCCACACGCCCATCATCACGACCAGCGACTGCGAGGGCGCGGGCGAAATGTTCCGCGTCACCACGTTGCCGGCCGAAAGCCCTCCACGGGACGACAGCGGCGCGATCGACTTTACAAAAGATTTTTTCGGCAAGCGGGCGGGCCTCACGGTGAGCGGCCAGCTCGAGGCCGAGATCTATGCCATGGCCCTGGGGCGGGTGTATACGTTCGGCCCCACGTTCCGCGCGGAAAATTCCAACACCCCGCGTCACCTTGCCGAGTTCTGGATGATCGAGCCTGAGGCTGCCTTTTTCGAGCTGCCGGACGACATGGACCTTGCTGAGGATTTCGTCCGCACCCTTGTCAATCATGGATTGGAACACAACAGGGAAGACATTGATTTCTTTAACCAGCGGATCGATACGACGCTCGTGGCAACGCTTGAAAACATTGCGTCGAATTCGTTTGAGCGGGTGTCCTATACCGAAGCCATGAAGATCCTTGAGAAAGAAAATGCCGGTTTTGAGTTCAAGGTGACGTGGGGAAGCGATATCCAGTCTGAGCACGAGCGTTATCTCACGGAGAAGGTGTTCAAGAAGCCTGCTATCGTTTACGATTATCCCAAAGGCATCAAGGCGTTCTACATGCGGCAAAACGACGACAATAAGACCGTTGCTGCAATGGATGTGCTGGTGCCGCGCATCGGCGAGCTCATCGGCGGCAGCCAGCGCGAGGACAGGCTCGATGTCCTGAAAAAGGCGCTTGCGGAGCGAAAACTTGACGAAAAAGAGTATTGGTGGTACCTTGACCTGAGGAAGTTCGGGGGCGCCCCGCACGCCGGGTTCGGCCTGGGCTTCGAGCGTCTGCTGCTTTTGATGACAGGACTTCAGAACATCCGCGACGTCATCCCGTTCCCGCGGTATCCAGGAAACGCGGAGTTTTGAGCGCAGATTTTCAAGATTCAGAATAATTATCCGCGATTTGAACAGGGAATCAGCATTGTGTCATCCTGTGTCGAACGGCGTTGGAACGAATAGTACAATCTGAAAAAACGTGCATGTCCTTGTTTTTTGTCTTATATTTGCTTTATGCTTGTCTATACCTTTTAAAAATGCCCGCATGAGACACTGACGTTTTAATCGATTAAACTGCTGGTTTTTGACATATAAGGTGAGGGGAACCATGAAGAAGCTGTTTGTGTCATTGCTGATCGTGCTGGTGGCCATATCATTTTCGCAAGCCCAATACAAGGGAAAATACCTGGGATGGGCAATGGGGTATGTCTTTCAGGGCAGTCCATCGGCAGGTCATTACAAGGCCTTTACCCATATTGTGAGGTTCGGACAATCCGCTTCATCAAACGGCAATGTCAATGGAGGCGGAGGCACTTCGTCATTTGTTACCGCATGCCACAATAGCGGTTACAACAACAAAGCGATCATCTGCATCGGCGGTGCTGGAAACGCCGCCGCATATGCGGCCGCGTGTGCAAACCAGTCGACACGGACGATGTTGATTCATAATATCCTGAATCTGGTCAGGTCGAACGGCTACGATGGCGTTGATCTTGATTGGGAAGTGGCGGAAGATGGGTCCTTTGACGCCAATCCGGCCAAGGTCGCAACCTATGCTGCGCTCCATAAGGAGATGCGCGACTCGATCGACAAGATGACTCCGCGCCCGATATTTTGTTCCTGCGCCGCAACACTGTGGTACACGAACAGTTGTGTGGCCGCTGCGCCGTATGTTGATCAATTAAACAACATGAGCTATTATAATTATGTAAAGGACATGACCATGATTTTCGCGCCCATGGTAAGGGCAGGCGTTCCGAAAAGTAAAATGGGCGTGGGCTTCGGCTGGGGTACGGACAATGAAATCACGGACCCCAACGACATCCTGGCCAAGTGCCGGTATGCAATCGACAGCGGTTACGGCGGGGTCATGGCATGGGATATCGTCAGGGCCGCATCTATTACCTCCTGGATATTGGATTCCATGGCGCGGTATGTCACGCATACCCCGGCGACCTTCGCGGCCGAAGGTCCTTTTCAAATGCAGCCAGTCAACGAAGCAGGGCTTTTCGTCCGCAACGACAGGATCAGCTTCAACGCGGCGCCGGGCGCGAGCGTGATCCTCGGAATGTATGATGTCAAAGGCGCGTTGGTAAAGACCCTTTTCTGTGGAACAAGCAGGTCGGGCATGCTTGACCTGCCGCTTGACAGAAGCAGCTCCGGCACATACGTCTTCAAGCTGAAGACCGGTGCAAAGACATTCACGGCGAAGGGGTTTGTCGCCAGATAGCCGTCGTTTCACTTCCGTCAGGGGCAGGCAACAGTCCTGCCCTTCAAAAACCGTGAAGCCTGCGGGCGTTCATGTATAAATATCCGCTTCCGTCCTATCTCCAAGGCGTCCTGTAGAAAAACAACAGCATGAAATGTCTACTATTGATTGCCATTTTCCTTCTTTGCGGGACAACGAGGTCGCAACAACAAAGCATCCACTCAAATGTCTTGGTCGGCGTAATGGAAGACAACCGTGAAGAGCTAATAAATTGGAAGAAGGGACCATCGAAAACCAGAGTTATTCTTCCATTGTTTGAGAAAAGAGGAACAGAATGGATCTTAAGTACATCCCATTCAGAACAGATAAACTGGACCATAGCTTTTGATGGGCGTAATCGCGGGAATATCTCAAGTCTTCCAAGTTCAGGAAGGTATGTTTCTACCGTTAGAACTCATGTTCCCTCCGGCGCAAGTGGCGTAAATTTGTCACTCGGCAAACCGTCAGAGATGTTTTCGGGCTGGGAAAATACGCTTTTCAATCGACCACTAGTTCTTGTCTCGAATGGGCACTGTGAAGATCCTGAACGATGGAAGCCCTTACAACCGAATGACAGTCAAAAGATATTTTTCAAATCAGCGTTCTCGACTGCATATCCAAAGGTGCTTAATTGTGACGAAAATGAAAACGTTTTGCCGAACCCTTTACCTGTAAGCGTGTCAAACATTAAGATCACATCGTGCTATCGCACGATCAAAGGTTCTTCATTGGTAAATATGTACCTTGAAGGTTGCAAGTGCGGAATGTGCGAAGGACCGTTTCAAGATCAACTTCTTTATTTTGAACTAGACAAACCAGCGGCGCAGCTCGATTTAACTTCCGAAAATGGTCAACTGTCTTTGGAATTGGTTGACGTGGGCGACTATGACGGGGACTCAAAATCCGAGGCAATTTTCTTCGTAAGTGGTTATGATGAAGACGGGTACGCTTTGTTTTACGATTGCTTTAAAAAAAGCGTATTGTACACTTGGCACTATCACTGACAAGCTACCTATGCGGAAAGGCGACATAATAACCTTCGGCCAGTATACTTGGCGGGTGATTGACGTTAAGGACGGCAGGGCGCTGATTGTCACCGAAGACATAATTGAACTGCTTTGGTATCACGAAAAGTTTGTGAATATAACGTGGGCAGATTGCGAATTAAGAAAATATCTTAATAATGAATTTTACAACAAGTTCAGCCAGGACGAAAAGGCAAGAATCGTTACGGTTACGAGCAGAAATTCCGACAACCCGTGGTTCAAAACAAGAGGCGGTGAAGACAGCACTGACAGCATATTTTTGCTAAGCCTTGAAGAGGTGTGCGAGTATTTCGGCGACAGCAGAGCAAAATTACGGAATAAGGGCAGTCAAACATGGTCTATCGATGACGAAAACAATGGCAAACGCCAGGCAAAATATGGTAAAGATTTCCACTGGTGGCGGCTTCGGTCGCCCGGCTACTACGAGCGCACTGCTGCGAGCGTCAGCGACGAGGGCTATGTCTATGTCCGTGGCAACGGCGTCTACGGCAGGCCCAAAGACAGTGGCGGTGTTCGTCCCGCTTTGTGGCTGAAGCTGGTTTAACTCTTCAGATAAGTTTCGGAATTAATTGGAATGAAAATTGCTTTTTGAAGAGTAAATCCATAAGAGGAGGCAAAATACTATGAGAAAAATAATCGTTTTATCATTTATTACATTGGATGGAGTAATGCAAGCGCCTGGTGGACCAGAGGAAGACACATCCGGGGGTTTCAAATATGGCGGTTGGAGTGTACCTTATTTTGACGAAGCTTCTGGTAAGGTTATGGAAAAACAGATGAAATCTGCAGACCTTCTTTTGGGCAGAAAAACATTTGAGATTTTTGCCAACTACTGGCCTGAACATGCAGACTTTTGGCCGGGTATCAATGATGTCACGAAGTACGTCATGTCCAAGACCATGAAAAAGTCAGATTGGAAAAACTCAGTTTTCCTCAAAACCTTGGCAGATATCGAAAAGCTCAAAAATTCAGAAGGTTCTGATATTCAGGTTCACGGCAGTGGTGAGCTCATTCAGCTGCTGCTTAAGAATGATTTAGTGGACGAACTCTGGATCAAAATTTACCCGTTGACTCTTGGTAAAGGGAAAAAGTTGTTTGACAATGGCACGATTCCGGCAGCATTTACACTGGTAGAGAGTATTGTTACGCCAAGCGGAGTGATTTTTGCCAATTACAGGCGAGCTGGAAAAGTCAAGACAGGGACTGTTGAAGCTTAGTACCTATATCTGAATTATCTACGCTTTTTGCGTAGATAATCTATAAAATAAACTTATCCCATGCGAAGCATGGGGTTAAGGATAAATAAAATGAGAAAACTAATTGCAGCAATCAATATGACACTTGACGGGTTTTGCGACCACACGGCAATGATTGCAGATGATGAATTACATCAACATTACAATGAGATATTACGTAACGCAGACACCCTCTTATACGGACGGATAACATATCAACTTATGGAAAGTTATTGGCCATCTGTCGTAAAAAATCCCACCGGTAACAAACCAATAGATGAATTTGCAGTATTAATAGACAACATTTCCAAAATTGTTTTTTCCCGCACGCTGAAAAATGTCGCTTGGAAGAATGTAAAGTTGGCAAAGGGAGGCATTAAAGAAGAAGGTCTGGAACTCAAGCAACAAGCAGGCAAAAACATTTTAGCCGGCAGCCCAGGTTTGATAGCAACGCTATCGCAACTTGGTTTAATCGATGAATATCAACTCTGTGTTCAGCCAACTATTTTAGGAAATGGGTTACCGCTATTCAAGAACATAAATGATAGAATAAATCTCAAACTCATAAAAACAAAACTCTTTGGCTCAGGTTCAATAGTGCTTTACTATGAGCCGGCAAAAGAAATATGACGATTGGGTTGCACCTAGAATGAATAATACAGCCCCGTCTCGCCCGTGAATTGGACGCCCGCGCTCTTCGCCAGGTCGGAGGTGAACGCCAGCCCGAACATCACGTTGAACGACAGTTTCCAGAAGTGAATGTCCAGCCCCGGTCCGCCGCCCGCATATATCCACTTGTTTCTCGTTATGGTAGTTTGAGCGGTGGACGTCAGCGGCTCATTGTAAAACCTGTTCTTGTCATACGAATACCAGAAATGCGCGCCATAGTACCCGAACAAATTGACGAACCTAGCCTCTTTGATCATGCGTAAACCAACGGCGCCGAAACTCATGGTGAAATTGGTTTCCACCGAGTCACTGGAATAAAAGGGCGCCAGCGTGATCTGTACGCCGTTCTTCCCGAACCATTGCCGGTACGAGAGCCCGTATCCGGTGACAAACCCGGCTGCCAGGCCAATATTGTATGTCCCGACCTTGTTCTCGTCCGAAAAGACCGTTGTCAAGCCGAAGAGAACGACAAGCGATGCTGTCAAGAGAGATGATCTTGCGGTCATGGAATTCTCCGGGGATATTTTGTGAAAAAAGGTTCTTGTGATAATATACTAAATTCGCGGGAGAATGGCAGGGTAAGTTACGAGGCAAAGCAGAAGATGAGCACCGGCATGTTCGTGGATCACGTGAAAGAGGACGTTAACGAAACAGGATTCAGACTGACCCAGAACGGATTCAAGTCTCGCACCAAGGAGTAAGACCGCTGTGCACGACAGGCGCCCGCGGTCCTTACGGATACGCCGCAAGCCGTGCTATGTTGGACGATCCGTTGCCGGGAAGCGCTGACGCGCCCGCGCCATTGATGATATGCGTGACGGTTCCCACGTTACTGCTCAGACCCACAGTGAGAAGGTTATGCATTTTGATTCCCGGGACATTGACCGGGACTTCGAACGCGTTGTCCACCACAATCCCGGAGGTGTGAATGGCAGCATACCCGCCGGCAGCCCAGCATTCATGGCTCGTTACCGTGGTGCCGACCTTATAGGATGCCCAACCGCTGCCTGAACCGTTTTTCCACGCTGCCTGGTTCGGCATGTCATAGGGAAATTCGCTTTGGTATAAGTAAACACGCCCCCCATTGCCGTTCCAGATCGTTTGATATTCCTGCATGTGCTCCACAAACAGCCCGTACATGGTTACGTTGTTGCCGTTCACAATCAGGCCGTTGGCATTTTTGTTCGAGGTCCAGCCCGCGCCTGTCCCATGGTCGGCGCGCCACAGCCAGCAATGGTCCACGATGACATTATTGCTGTTGATCGTCACCATACAGGACGTCTGGCCGCTGAATTCCCCGCCTGCCCTGCAAAAAATATCCCACAGGCACGTCGGATCTTCGACGTGGTTTGCGGTGCTGCCCAACGCGCCGATCACGATAAGGTTGGCGGAATTAGTCGTCGAGGCGTCGACGATGAATCCGCCGATTTTCAATCCGTCAACGTCAGCCGCCTCCAGCGCCGGGGTTCCGGTCTGTGGAATCAGGGACGGCATGCCGATACCCAGCACGATCGTGCCGGGCCTGGTCACTTTAATGCTGGCTTCCAGGTTGTAAAGGCCAGGCGAAAGAAGAATGTTTTTTCCCAGCGCCAGCGCCGCATTGATGCTGGCGGCATTGTCTGTTCCGCCGTGTGCGATATAGAACAGGTCAAGCGGTACCGACGTTCCGGCAATGGGCCCGGCGGTCCAGCTCATGCCGATCGTGCTGTCCTTTTTCAGGTCCTGGACCATCACGTAATAGCTTCCGCTTCTGTCAATATACAGGAACGGCTTTTCGCGGATGATGGGCGTTTTGGGAAGCACGGTATAGGGCGGATTCGGCCACGTGCCTGTCGGCGGCGTCAGGTTGCCCACAAAAACAAAATTCCACCCTGTCGATGCCCACGAGCCGTACTGGGTATTCCGGGAAAGCCATTGCTGCTGCCACTGGTTTATCGTGCCGTCGACCTTGGAATCGGCAATAAATCCTCCGCTGGCGCCGTGGCGCGGGTCTCCGATGTCGAGATTACCTTTCACATGCATGCGGCGGTAGGGCGCGGCCTGGGACACGTCCCAGCGCGTGGTGCCTGAGGCTGGAATGATACACATGCCGGCCGCCGATCTCCAGAAATTGCACGTGGCGTTGCCGCCCATCCAATCAGCCTCTGAATGAACCGAGCCGTTGACAATGACACTATCCGGCGACAGGCCTAATCCGAGGACTTCGGTATAAAAACCTACGTTAATGTCAAGACTGTACGTGCCCGGCTTGAGAAGGATAGCATAGCGGCTGGAGCCGAATTGGTTTGATTCCTGTGCATTGAATATGGTGGTCGCCTGGCTCTGCAGCGTGGTAGCTGCTGTTGACGGATCGAAAACATACATGTTGGGGCCAAAAGTCGGGGCCGCGGTACTCGCTGCCGCGAGCGTGATATCGACGACGCCGCTTGTTGAGCTCAGCTGTTCCAGATGCGACGCATAGCCGGTCTTGACTGCCTGCAGCCAATCCACGGTTGCCGCGGTTTTCGCAAACCCGTTTCCGGACGCAGTTGACATGTCCGAAATACCGAATGTCCGGCATGCGGCTGGCGAAAGCTTGAAGGAGGCCGTACTTCCGCCGCTTTGCACGGTCATCAGGTACAGCGCGCGGCTAAGGCGATCGAATGCAAAGGGCATTTCGGTGACGCCCCGTTTGAGTGTGCCTGCAAAAACCGTGGCAACGAGGCGGCCGTTCAGCGAGTATAACTTGACAGAAGCAAAGGCCGGGGACAAGGCTCGGAACAGAAAACGGTTGTTGCGAATGCATATGTTGCTGGCCGCAGGCTTATCCCCTTCCTGCCGTACCACCGGCGTGTTCCCAGCAAACGAATACAGGCCGTCAGCCTGCGTTGTGTCCTTGAGCTGCTCGGCCAGAAGCTGGAAGATAACGCCGGAAAGAGGCTGGCCTGATGAATTAGTAACCTTGCCGGAGAGCGACACGGTTTGAGCGGCGCAGAACGCTACGCAAGCAAGCATGACACACAGCATTTTTCTCATTGAGGGCTCCATGTTTATCTTAGTCATATCTTGTTTTAACGATTAAGTAAGGCGAGGCAATTCTTCTTTGAAACGTGCTATTGAGCAATATATGGATAAAGGGTAATTCTTGCTATTGACGCGACCATTTAAGTTATGTACAAAACACACCTCATCCACTCGGAGGAAGAACAGAGTTCGGGCTAGATAAGATTGGTGAAACTGTTGGATCGGATGAGAGACACGTAAAATCAAGGCATGGCAATCAAGAATACGAAATGACGTCCTTGAATCGTCTGTGGAACCAGCCGAAATAATGGTCCGGGTAGGCCATGATCCAGCGGGAAATGACGTCGTTGTGGGACTTGAGAAGGGCGGAAACGTACGCTTCTTCATTATCGCTCTTTTCAGCTATTTCCGGGGCAGGTTCAATGACCACGTGGTATGTTCCGTTCTTTTGCAACAGGGCGTAGGGAAGGACCACGCCACACCCGGTTCTTTGGACCAGGCCCGCGGCAGTGCGCACCGTGTTTGCGGTTTTGCCCAGGAATGTCACGGGCGTTCCCTGCTCGGCAGAGTACTGGTCGATGAGCATGGCGATGATGCCGTTTCTCTTGAGCACTACGAGAATCTTGCGAAGCGCGCCGGCGGCATAGATCTGCGTCACGCTGGCCTTTTTCCTTTTGGCAAGCAGCCAGCGTTCCACCAGCGGGTTATGCATGGGACGCGCCAGAACGTTGAGATCGGAAAAGACCCTTCCGAAAAACAAGGCCAGGAATTCCCAGTTCCCGAAATGCGCCAGCACCGCGATCATGCCTTTGCCCTTGTCAAGACACTGGTCCACTCCTTCTTTGTTTTCAACCGTATAGGCCGGCGGTTTGCCGCCCCGCAGCATGTCGGCAGCGTACCTGCCGATGTTCCGGTAGAGCCTTCGTATGATCTGCGTTCGTTCGTTTCCGTGAAATAAATCCACATGGTCGAAATTGCGGTCCACGATTTTCCTGTATACGCCGGCGTGATAGAGTGCAGCGCCGGCCATGGCTCCCACACGGAGCGAAAGGGAGCGCGGCAGAACAGTGATCACGAGTTCCAGGATTCGAAGGCAGACGTATTCTACGACATGCGATAGCTGCTTCATAACATGATAAAAATACGATTCGCATAACCGCCCGGTCGTATTTTAACCCGCATGAAATGCATTGTCATGTTCTCGGGCGGGCTGGACAGCACCATTGCCGTGCATATGATGCGGCAGCAGGGTTTGGACGTGCTGGCGCTCAACTTCGTCCTGCCGTTCTATTCAGGGCTGGGTCTTGCCCACCAGGCAATTAAAGATCGCGCGTCCATGCTGAAAGTCCCGCTCCGCATCGAAGAAGAGGGCGATGAATATCTCGCTATGTTCAGGGAGAGGAAATTCGGGTTCGGCAAGAACGTCAACCCGTGCCTTGACTGCAGGATACACAGGCTGACCAAGGCGGCCGTTATCATGAAAGACGTCGGCGCCTCCTTTCTCGTGACCGGCGAAGTCGTGGGCCAGCGGCCCATGTCCCAGCGTAGGGATTGCCTTAACATAATAGACAAGAAGACGGGTCTGGGCGGCCTGATACTCCGTCCGCTCTGCGCAAAGGTTCTTAGGCCGACCATTCCCGAAGAACAGGGGTGGGTGAAGCGCGAAGAACTGCTCGATTTCTCGGGCAGGGGACGCAAGGGCCAAATCGCCTATGCCAAGCGATGCAACTTGACATATCCGAACCCGGCAGGCGGCTGCTTGCTTACCCATTCGCGCTCCGCGGAACGCTATGCCGACCTCGCGCAAAACAATCCCGACTTTTCGCTTAATGACTTCAAGCTGCTTGCATATGGAAGGCATTTTAGGCTCGCCCCGGACCTTCGCCTGATCATGGCCCGTGATGACAGCGAAAACGACGCCATCGCCGCCCTCGCCCTGCCCGGCGACCGCTTCATTGAATTGAAAGACATTCTTGGCCCCGTGGGAATCATCCGCGGCACTGCCGACGAGGGTCAGGTGAAAACGGCCTGCTCGATATTCACCAAATATACCCGCGCCCGCACCCTTGCGACGGCCAGGGTGGAAATGACCATCGGTAGAGGCGAGACAACTGTCCTCGAGGTGGTCCCGGCCAACGAAGCGGAGTGCGAACGGTTCATCGTGTAGGAATTTTCGTGCCGTCGTGAGGCGGCACAACATTTCCCGTCATTTTTTGTTATATTTATCTCTAGAAATCTTCTTCGCGAGGAGGAATATGCCTCACCGTACCGGCCTTATTTCCTGTGTCATTGTTGTGACCCTGTTCACGCTCGCGCCTGCGAGCGAAAGGATGGCTGATCTTCCCTACCGCTATGCCGTGGTTGTCAGCAATGCGGCATATGGCGATGCGGGCTGGAAGGCCGTGGCCGACACACTGGTTGCAAAGCACGGAAAATCATTGGGCTCTCAGCTTTTCAAATGGCAAACCTCGGTTACCGAGACAAAGGCGGCGCTGAGCTCCTTCAAGCCCGATTACATCGGGTTCGTGTGCCGGCCCGTTGCGGACGTTGACAGCCAATTTATTCTGACCGCGTCGGACCTGGCAAGGTCGCTGGACTCCGACCCGTACACGGACGCGATCTGGGCCATCATAACGGGCTACACTGCCGCGGACGCGATGCGCGCCATACAGGATTCCGTTATTGTCAAGACCACGCTTTCCGCGTATCTCACGGCAATGACCAATCCCACGCCGGTCAACCCGCCGCAGCGGTGGTATTACCAGGCGATCGCGACGTATGAGCCATGGCAGGATTTCACACCGCCCTGGAACATCGACCAGCTCGTGTACAACCTGCCGGACGGAAGCGTCAAAACCATGAAGAGCGATCCGGCCAGCATCGCAAATGACCGCACCGTGACCTTCAGCAATTGGCTCAGCGCAAAAAGCATTGACGTCAAAATCCCGGGCGGTGGCGAAATAACCGGCCCGGTCGATTTGTTCACGACGTCGGGTCACGGCAACATCAATGTCTGGCAGGCACATTACCCGCTTCCTGCAACAGAAGGTTATCTGGTATCGCAGAACGGCCAGCTCTATGGATCGCCCGCTGTGGGCAACTCGATCACGATCACCAGTCAAACACCCAAAATCTACCTTGCCACGGGAAATTGTCTCATCGGTAACCCTGGCAAGACAGGAAATATGCCATACGCCTGGTTCCATACGGGGCGCTGCGTCCAGATGTTCGGGTATATCATCGAAACGAATTACGAGTACTTGGGCTGGGGCCAATGGTTTCGGTTCAGTGAATTCCCCGGGGTTTACAACGTTGCGGAGTCATGGTTTATCACCAACAACAGCATGGTGTTCGATTTTGTCAACAAGACGCCCGGTGTCTACAACGCCCCCATGATGACGCAGTTTTTGAACAATACCGTGGTGTACGGCGACCCCAGGGCGATCGCGTATATGTATGATTTCGGCGACAGTTCTCATCCGTATCTGGAAAAATTCAGCCGTTCAAAAGGCGCGGGGACGGCGCCCGATACCTTCACCTACACCGCGACCGGTCATTTGACAAATGCGGTGAACAGCAGCGGAACATCGTTCTATTACGGCCTTCGGCCGTTCAAGTATCTCCCGGTCAGGATAGACCCTGCCACGGTGGTGATACAAAAGAATGACGGCCACACACCCGCGATTACCGAGAATTTCATGCTGTGGTCAATGCTGGAGGGAAACACTGAATCGCTGGCCAAAGGTGCGTCCAAGGTCCTGCGCTGGACGGCGAAGACGGTTGAGGAGCGGACGCCTGTGGCGCAATCGCCCGTTGTCAACAACGCGGTCCTCAAACCGTGGTGTCTGGTGCGTCCTTGTTCAAACCGCGGAGGAATCGAAATCCGGCGCAACGGAATGCGTGATGCCGAATTCATCGTCAGCATTTATGATGCGGCGGGCCGACAGGTCCTCAAACGCGCCGTGCGGTGGTCCGCAAATTACCCTGAAGAATCACGGTTCATCGGCATGGGCAATGCGGCGCTGGGCATGTATTATGCAGGGATACAGACCGGTGCAAAAACCAGTCGCGAAGCGTTCGCGCTTCTCAAGTAGGACGGTTTCTATTTATTGATCAGTATCTTCCGCAGTTCGGTCCCTTTTTGCGTTGAAATCCTCAGCACATACGCTCCATTTCTTAGGTTCCTTATGTCAATTGTGTTCGCGGCTGGCATTCTCAGTGGCGTTTCTCGTCCTGTCAACGAAAAAACGCGCGCGTCTCTGAGGGGCAGCAGGTCGGGAGATGCTTTGATAAACATCAGTCCCCAAGTCCCTTGAGGTGAAGAAACAGCAAGACCCGAAGTCATTGCTTGTGCCGCTTCCGGCGCAACAACGGTAGAAACAGGGGTCAGCGTTGCGCTGACTCTCGCCACAAGGAATTCGACGTTGGGCACTTCAAATGCGCTTTCTGCGCCTACCGCAAGCCACATGCCCCCGTTTGCGTCGGACGTCCTCTGAAACAAATGGCCGGTGTTTGTAAATGTCCGCAGATGATAGGAGAAGTTTCCGGCAACCGAGTGACTAATATGACCTAGCGTGTCCATGTCCGGTCCAGGCTGGTTCTGATTGCTTTTGTTGATGTTCATACGGTACATGCCGGACGATATGATTTTCGCAGGTTCGACTATCGTGGCTCCTGCCTTGAGCATCAGGTCGCCCCCGCCGACGCCGTCCGGCGGCATGTTGGTGACCACGTCGATAGAAAAGGCGATTTTGTACGCGACGTTGGGCGACAGGCCGGTGATATCTTTTTTCATGAAAAAGAACAGATCGTCGGAAAAATTGTCGCCCGTCATGGCTATTCCGTACTGGATAGGTCTGATTTGCGGCATTGTATCGCGTTTGTACGACAAATGCCAGAGGGCGCTGTCACCCACGTTGTAGTCCGCGAAATCGCAGAGCCAGCCCTGAAAGTCAGTTTCGAAATCGTAGGAAAATGTTTGGGCACGGGCGGATGCACCGGCGAGAACGACAATAGCCCATGCCAGCCACAGAATGTTGCAGGAGTTCTTCAGACATTGCAATTGGTGGGCCATATTCTTCACCTTTCCTTTTAGTACTTCGTTGGTTACTCGATACTTATCCTGGCAATTTCCGATATCCCTTTGCCTTCAATCCTCAGCAGGACCACGCCCTTGGCGGGCAATCGGTTCTTCATGGAGACGGAATTGATTCCGCGGGAATATTCCGCGGCCCCAGAAAGCTTGGCAACCCTTCTGCCTGCCGCCATGTAGGCTGAAATCGACAAGCGCTGCGGCCGGTCAAGGGCAAAATGCAATGAACCGCCAAAATAGGCGATTTGGGAAATGCCTGTTGCCGAGCGGGACAATGACACAGGAGAACGAATGGACGCATTCTCGCCCACCGAAAAACTGAACAGCGTCTTGTTGCTGTCGGTGCTGTCTTTGACAGTGTAGAACCCTGCAGCAAGCTTCCCAAAGGCGAAGTGGGGGCCGTATTCCGTGGGAGGAGGCAGAGGAGGAAGGCACACGATGCCCACAAGCAGTTGTCGGTACAATATCTTTATGGTGTATCCGGTTGGGCACGGCGCCTTGACGCAGACGATATGGTCGTCTGAAATAGTGAACGAGGTAACATAGGCTATAGGACCGCAGGATTGTGCAGTGCCTTTGACAAACCACAATGACACGCTGTCCTGGATCGTTGGGCTCGGAGGCGTGAGCCTGTACTGCGGATAGCTGGTGTCAAGAACAACGGCTGCGTGGGCCTGAAAAACAATGGCGAAAAGGAACAATGTCAAGAGCAAGAAGACTGCCGAATAATTTTTGTGAGCCATAAGAATGCCTTTCTGTAATGTCCATCATCTATTGCGAAACGATGACTTTCCGTGAAGCGGCCTGGATACCGTTGATTTCAACGGACATGATATAGACGCCGGCTTTAGGGGCTTTCCACGAGTACCGGTACGCGCCCTGCGATGCATCTCCGTTGTAAACCTCAGTTGCAAGACATCCCCGTGCGTCGAAGACATTCACCCGCACCCGGATTGGTTGCGTGATGCGATAATCCATCAGTATCGAATTCCTATCCCAGGTCAACGCCATTTTGCCTTGTTGCGCGACCTTCGGCACGGCCTGCTCTGCGGACGCGGGACCGGTTACCACGACTGCGCCGATGCGCACCGGCAGAATGACGATCATCGGGCACACGGTTCCCGGAGGACAATAAAAGGATTGCACGCGGTAGATGGCATATGTGCCGGCCTTGAGCGGGCCGCCCTTGAATGCGCACCGCGCGCCACCGGGTAATGCCAGGCATCTGCACGTCTGGCACGGCGCCGTGTTCACGGAAAAAGACAGGTGAACCATCGTGTCCACAACTGAAACTGTTGGGTTGACGAATTGCGCACAGCAGCACGCGTCTGAATCAAGGAAGTTATACGTGATGGAGTCTTTCGTCGTTGGTTTTGCCGGTACGGTGTAGACGGAATCGCCCCCTGCGCTGAACTGCGCTGCCGCAGTCGACGCGCAGATCGCACACAGGAAAAGGGCCTTCTTAATTTTCTTCATTGGTACCTCCTTTGAGATGGTAATCTTCATTCGCCAGTTTTTTTGTAACCTGGCGCAGGTTTAGCTCACCCCACCCTTCGGCGGCTATGCGTCCCCTCTCTTTCAAGAGAGGGGACCTTCGGGGGGTGAGTTGGCGTTTTCGATAGCCCGCTTTTACCTTGAAATGACGATCCTTCGCGATGAGGCGGCAACCCCGTCGATCTCTACTGACAGGAAATAGACCCCTTGGGCCGAGGCGGTCCACGAAAAATCATGCGTCCCGGAACCGGCCTGCCCGTTGAAAAGTTGCCCTATCAACGTTCCGCGGGCATTGAACGCGTTCAGCCTAAGGTGAGATGGCTGATCAAGTCTGCATTCCAGGGTTACCATATTTCTTTCCTGTTTGAAAGTAAGTCGGCCGGCGTCTTTGGCAACCGGCATAACGTGCGACACGGCCGTGCTCGTCACCACGACCTCGCCGATTTTCACCGGCAAGAATGCGATCGGGGGACAAGCCTGTCCCGGAGGGCAATAGATGCCTTCCTGTCTGTAAATTCCATATCTGCCAGCCTTAAGCCTTCCTCCCTTGAAGGAGTACGATTTGCCTGCGGCGTCTACGCAACGGCAGGTCTGACAGGGCGTCGAGTTCACGGAAAACGACAATAACACCATAGTGTCCTGGACCATGACCGCCGGATTCACAAACAAAGCGCAACAACAGGCGTCCGAATCGTAGAAATTATACGTGATGGAATCGTTCTGCGTCGGGTGCGCCGGGACGGTGTACACCGAATCGCCGCCGGCCGGTCCTTGTACCGGGGACAACTCAAAATTGACCGTCGTCGTCGTCAAGTTCCATAATCCCGTGTCCGCGCTCTGTGAGACAAACCCGCCTTTTGCCGCGGAGACCGTCACCCGGAAGTCGTTTGAAGATATTGGTATACTGTCGATTGAATAGACGCCGCTGTCATTGGTAACTGCGGCGAATGTAATGAAACCAATGGCCGGATATAGTGCCGCGGTTTGATTGACAATAGAGTAATTGAACGTGCCCAGCATTACCGTCACCGTGCATTTGGGAATTGGCACAAGGAGGCACGGCCTGGCAAGCGTCGAATTGCCGCATGCGGCAATCACCTTGCCCCGGAGAACGCCGTGGGCGCCGCTTGCAACCAGGGATATCCGTAACGTGGTGTCTTTTACCGGATAGATGTTCAGGCTCCTGGATGCGTATCCGGAATGCTGGAACGACAGGGTATAAGAGCCGGTCGTGACCGGCGGAAAGGAAACGTGTCCTGTCGCGTCGGTAAATGAGGAATCGTACACCGTCACGGGAATGACAGCGGCCGCGGCCTGCTGCAGGATGGCAAGCTGCGACTGAAGATATACTTTGACGCCGGGGATCGGCATCGAGGCGATCTTCATCGGATAAGGATCGGTGAATACGTATCCATCGATGGTGAGTGGAAGAGGTATGGGCGGCAATAGTGCAGCAGCCGAATATGACGCACACAAAGCGCACAGACTTAGTGCAAGGGCAAACTTTTTCATACAATGCTCCTGGTATTGATGGTACGTGGAATCTTTCGTGTCTTGACAAAATACAATCAAGCGGACGTTGTTCACCGCGACATGATGACTTTTCGCGTCATCGCGGCCGCCCCGTTGATCTCCGCGGTCATGACGTACACGCCCTGGGCCGCGGCTTTCCAAGAGAATTCATGTCTGCCTGCGCTCGACTCGCCGTTGTAAAGCTGCCCGGCCAACATTCCGCGGGCGTTGAACACGTTCAGGCGCACGTAAGACGGCTGATCAAGCACATATTCCATGAAGACTGTGTTCCTTTCCTGTCTAACCGCAAGTCCGCCCGCATTCGGGGCCGTCGGCAGGGACCGAGACACGGATGTGCCTCCCACCACGACCTGGCCCACCCTAACAAGTTGGATTGGACCGGCAACAAGCGGGCAGGGGGGCGTGGCGCAAAAGACACTTTGCTCCTTGTAAATAGCGTATTTTCCGGCCTTCTGCGGGCCGCAGGCAAACGGCGTATGGCTGCCGGCGACGAGGCATGCGCAGGTATTTATGTTCGTATATTGGAATGAGAGCGTGATAACCGAGTCGGTGATTACTACGTTCTTGTCATAATACGGCGTACAGCATTCCAGGTTGGCATTGAACAAATCGAAATGCAGCGAGTCCTTTGTCGTGGGTTTGAGCGGCGTTACGTAGACCGTGTCTTTCAACGCCTGCTGAACACTGGTAACGGACAAGGAGCCCACCTGCATCTTTGTTGTCTGGTCGGTCACCGTGTAGGAGCCAAGGGCCAGCTTTCCCAATGCGAACGAAGGGCCGTAATCCACCGGCGCATAAATCATCGGGCACATCTTGCCCGGAGGCACCGGAACCAACGTGTAGGACAGATTCACATTGTAAACAGGCGGATATATCGCGAGCGGAGATTGCTGGACCGTGAACGACAGGCCCGTGAACGTCGGCGCCATGCATGCATTGCCGGCCGATCCCAGAGCAAGTTGCAGATTGACAGAGTCTTTGCCTGCCACAGGACTTGCCGGAGTCACCGACAAGTATGGATACAGCACAACCGGATCGATCACCTGCGCGGCAAGGGAAGCGACGCAGAATACGGAAAGAAAAAGAACGGTTCTTGAGAATATCTTCACAGTCATGATCTCCTCCTTTATAAAGGGCTTTGAGCTGTTACCAATGCCATGTCGACACGCTGTCGGATACGACGGTGATCACCGTCGTATCCGTCCTGACGCCGGCCATCTGCGCGATCTCCCCGGTTTTCACGTTTGTAATCTGAAAGTTAGCGAACAATCCTGTTGCATACGTTCCTGCCGGCAGGGGCCCGAGCAGAAATTCTCCATTGTTCTTGGTCACGGTGTAGAACGGCGACCCGTCGATGAAAATGTAGGAAAGCGCGTAGGTCGAGCCTGCCGTGTCGGCCGCGGTCCCGTTGATGAAACCGGGTTGTCTTAATGTGTCAAGCGTATCTGCAAAGACCGAATCAGGAAAAACCGGGATATTCGCGACAAAGGCAGCGCCCCCATGCCGGACATCGACCACGAGAAGGTTGTAGTGGCCCTCGGCGACGGGCGAGAATGAAAATCGTCCGCTGTCCGTCGCAACGGCCGAATCTGAGAAGCCCGAGGGCGTCAGGTACGGTCTGAAACCCTGGTCGTAGATGGAAACGCGTGCGCCGGGCACTGTCGCGCCAAAAATCGATTGCGAACGGGAAACCACTGCTATGCCGGAGTTGCCGGTCTGTGAGCTGTTTCCCCCGGCAAGCGGGGATGAAGAGCACACGCACAAAAACGCGCTCAGGCATGCAACGATTATCTTGATGAGAGAGGGAATTCTATTCATTGTAGCCCATCCATTATTGGTTTTTCTTCTCAGTCCCGGCCTTTGACATTGGAAAAGCCTGCAGGTTTACCTGATAGACTTGGTCCGCGTCCGCGTCAGCGTTCGCTATTTCGGCAATCCTGTTGCTCGCATCGATAAGGATTTGTTTGACCTGTGCAAATGCTTTTGCGCTCACCCCGATTGTTGCAGTGCCGATGTACCGCTCGTCACGGGAATACCGGTCCATGGCTTCCTGCGCCAGTCTCATGGTTTCCTGCTGGAAATTTGCGATACCGAGCGACTTGATGTTTTCTCCGGTTGTGATGGCGCTGGAGGTGAGTTCGTAAACGTTGTTGTCGTTTGTTCGTACGAACCCGAGCTCCTGGAGAAGTTTGAGCGATTTTCGTGCCTGTGACGCAGTGATGGCAGGAGAAACCATGGACGCCAGCCGCTCGAAATCTTTGTCCGATGCGGAAAACCGATGCATGCCGACCAGGGACCGAACCGCGCTGTGATGCCAGCAAGAATAGAAATCGTACTGATTCGGCTTGACAGTGCGGACTTCTTTCATTTTTTGCAGGGCATTGAGTTCCTGGTAATATTTGTTCCGTTCCTCTATGCTGCGCGCCTGGTTGAAGGAAACAAGGGTCTCGAAGTAGCGCGCCTCGATGGGGGAATGCTTGAATATTTCAGAGAGCTTGTTTGCCGTGGCTTTGGACAGCCCTTTGACGCCTTTGAGCACCGACGTCAGCCACGAGGTGGAGTTTATCCCCATCTTCATGGCAAACCACCGGTTGGAGCCCGGAAGTCCGAGCGACTTTCTCTCATTAATCCAGTCGTTGAGGTATGAGCGAAAGTCGGTATAGTTGATGAGTGGTTTCACGTGTTTTGCTCAATCAAGAGTTTGATTTGTTCCGACACTTGCCAGATATCTGGTGAGCGCCTACCACTAATCTACGATAAAATTGCGCAAATTTCAACATGTTTTGGCATCATCAACAAAAATTTCGCTCTCTTCGGTGAGCGGAATGCGACCAGGCCGCTCCGGAACCGTTGAACCTCCTGGCGTCGGTTAGAACCGCAAAAAGATCCCGCCCCGAAAATTCCCTTGCAATAGAGGTTGATAAATTCAAAAAAAGATGGTATTATTATTTCGTGCCATTTTCCGCAAAAAAAGGAGCTTCTTGCATGAAAAAATCCCTGTTTGTCTGTACCTTCCTTGCCGTAGCCAGCTTTTTTCCTGCCTATGCATCTGATTACATTGGTTGGTGGAATTTCAATGACGGGACCGGGGCCACGTTATCCGACAAGAGCGGAAATGGGTATGACGGATCAATCGTAGGGCCGACATGGGCGTCCGGAATAGACGGATATTCTCTCAGCTTTGCCAACAGCAGCGATTGCGTAATCATTCCCGACAGGCCCGCACTGAATTTCAACGCAGGTTCTTCCTTCAGTATTTCATTATGGGTTAAAGGGCCGAGGACCCAGCTCGACGGTGCGGGGATCGTCAATAAGGGCATTGCGACATTGGAGCAATATTGTGTCGATATGTCCCAGGGCGGGTACCGGTTCTACGCAAGGGATCAGTATGCTACCGTGACTATGGTCATTTCTCAGGTGTTCCCGAATAACACGTGGGACCACGTGGTTGCGGTCATGGACCGGTCACTGGCAATAATGAAAATTTATGTCAACGGAGCATTGAAAGCCTCGGCCGCGCCGCCTTCCAGTCTGTACCAGACAACCGAGCCGCTCGTGTTCGGAAACAGAAAAAACATTGGGAGCTCTTTGTATAATCTGCCTCTCAACGGTTGTATCGACGACGTCAGGCTTTTCAACAGGGCTTTGTCGGATTCCGAGGTCAAGAGTCTTTATTATTACCCCTTTGGTCCCGTGGTCTTCCCGGTCCTCATTCCTGTTTCGAGTCCGACGAATAACCGACGTCCGACGATGGCTTGGCATTCCTTTGCCAAGGCGACATCGTATTCGCTCCAGATTGACACCACGAAATCGTTCGTCAGCCCCTTGATAAAGACGATTCTCCTTGACACGGTTTTCAAGCCCCTGGCCGATCTGCCCGTAGACACGTTGTATTGGCAGGTTATCGCCGCAATAAACGACTCGGTACGATCATTTTCCGAAATCGGGTCCTTCATCATTCAGGATCCGAGGGTCCCGATTCTCATTCCGTATGTCCCGAAAGCGACTATCGAGAAGCGTCCTGTTTTCGCGTGGCACACGGTTTCGGGAGCAACCGTTTATACGTTGACGGTGAGCTCAAACAACAGTTTTGCCTCGCCGATCATGACCTTGCCGCTGTCCGATACCCTTTACAAGACAATAACGGATATGCCGGTCGGACACATGTACTGGAAAGTAAAATCGGACCTTGTTGCCACCTGGTCGTCGATTGATTCGTTTCAGATTCAGTCCGACTCGGTCCCGCTCCTGATCCGCTTCAACGGCGCCACGGTGAAGAATGTCAGGCCGAAATTCCTGTGGAAGAAAGTGGCAAATGCGACGACCTACAGAATCGAATGGGACGATAATTCCGGTTTTGTCAATACATTCGCGACCCTGGTGCAGGATACCAGCTACACGCCGACTGCGGATTTGAAGCCAGGCATCTGGTACTGGCGGGCGAGCTGCGACCGTGACTACAGCCTGTTTCCGTACCCGGACAGCCTGGTCGTTGATTCCCCGTCAAGCATTCGAAATGGGTATGCATTGGTCCAGAATAAATTAGGATTGAGTGGAAAGATTTGCGAGATGTCGGTCTATACGCTTGCAGGATCGAGAATCGCGGCAGTGCCGATGACAGGCGCGTCGAATAGCATCTATGAATTACTGGCAAAATCCCAAATGAAACTGTCCAAAGGCGTTTATGTCTTCGAAGTAAAGACTCGTGGAAGAGTGCAAATGCATGGCACTTTCCTTCAACACTAACCCACCTGCTTCGCTGGTGGATTGCTGTAGCTGAGATTATTATCTACGCAAGAAGCGTAGATAATCTATATAGTTGCTTAACCCTGTGCCCGGTTGGGCGGGAAAAATGTTTTCCGCCCAATCACTTCTTCTCAGAGGTCCTGCAGGCTGAGTATCCGAACATCGAATAGATAGCGCAGAACCCGGCAAAACCGGTAACCAATGCAACGCTTGCAGAAATAACGGCCACGATGGCGATTGGCCCTGTTGCGATCTTCAATAATACCGTCAGCCCAAGTAAGACGCCAAGAATAACCCTGCCCCATCTGTCACCCACTGATTCGTTTGCGTTCATGGGATCCTCCTTTAATCTATTTGAACTAGAATAAAAAGCAAGGTTCATGCCACAGGAAAGGCGCTCAAAGATCCGTTATTTCCAAGTCGCTCGATTTGCTTTTGCGGTATTGAGAATAAGAGCGGATATTTCCTACGGATGGAAGCTGCGAGGAATTGATGGCGGTTTCCGCATTCAGTCGTTCACCCCCGGTTTTCCCACTTGATCTCAGGAATCTTCTTGACATTGACGATAAAGTAATAGCCGGGGTTGTAGCCGGACGGCCGCCAGTCGAACCGCAGTTCCCAGCAGTCCTGGTCGTAGTGGAAGTGGATATCGTGATCAACAAACTGATTGGTGACGAAATTATACGTGCTGCCCCAGGACATTGACCAGTTGCGTGTGAAATTGAGGCCGGCCGACGTGCTGAGGCTGTAATTCTTTTTCGTGACAAACGGGTCGGAAGGGTTGTCTCGTGTCTGGGAAAACGAATACGACGGACTGACGCTGGCGGACCATTTCTGCGCCCCCGCGTTGAAGTACCTGATGTCCCGGGCAGGCTGCAGGCTGTCGAAGGCGATCTTGTCACCTTCCCAGAATGTGCCGGTGGCGCCCAGCGTGTTTGTCGAGAGAGTAAGGGTATAATCCTGCAATCGCGGGATGATCTGCCTGTTAGTCTGGTCATACATGAAGAACGATGAATTGTAATTGACGCGTACGATGTTATACGAAGTGTTGGCGCTCAGAGAAAGCGGACTCCACTTTCGGAGCGGCGCTTCGAAATCATAGGACGTTCCCAGGTTTGCGGACAGGATCTGGAACTTGTTCTCAACAGGTTTTTCACCTTCGGTTGGCGCCTTTGAAACAGTTTTTCCCTGAAACTCGTTCGACACGCTCATGGAAATTGACTGGCTTGGCTTGTCCTTGGGTGCTGCGTAGGGCTCGATCGGGGTAAATCTGTACCGTTGATCGTGCACCGGCGTATAGGTGTAACTGATTGACGGAGTAAAAATATGGCGCAGACCCGTAAAATTCAGGATATGTATCGGGAACATGCCGTAGAGAATGGTGCTCAGGCTCGCACCCGCGTTCCATGAAAAATCGCTTTTCCAAGAATTGTAGGTCGGAAACTTCGGGATACTCCGCAGCGTTGTACTCTTAACGATCCTGTACGTCGTGTCGTTCAGGTTCTTCTGCGGGTTGAACTGGAGAAGCGTGTCGACCACGGGAAACGTATCAGGGACGAGTTTTTCCCGTTCTGCAAGAGTGAGTGTGTCAAAGGTCGTGTCGATGACATGTATTGTATCACGTGTCACCGTATCCATGTACGAATCGAACGAGGACAGTTGCGCGTTAAGATTCGGGCTAATAGTCAGGTACTTGAATACGGTGAACGGGGCCGACAGGTTTCCCTGCTGTGAGATTCCGGCTTTTGTGAAGTTCTGGGCCGTGTCGCCGGGTGCCGAGTTGGTGCGCCGCAAGGCTGACGCATTATAAGAATACGTTACCTTGTTGTACCATGCGGGTTCGTCCTTCTCGTCCGGTGCAAGGTTGTCCTTTGGTGTAAACGGAATGAATGCGCGTGAAGGAAGGCTGAAGTTCAGCGAGGGCAGATCGTCCGTTTTCTGGTTTGTCGTGAGGTTCTGGGTCCTGTTCCATGTCGCGCTTGCGCTGGCGTTGATTCCCGTGAACCGCTTGGAAAGGGAAAGGTTTGCGTTGATCGACTGATTGAGAAGTTCCGCGGAATCTTCCGAAAATGTCTGATAAAACGTTTGCGACCCGACCAAGCTGCCGCGGCCCGATAACGTAAAACTGCCGTCAGGCGTGATGTTCTGGTTGTGGTTATAGTCAATTGACCAATTGTTGCTCCGCTGAGTGAAGTCGCCCTGCAGGGCATATCGAGCCGACAGTGAACCATTCAGCAGATACTTTGCATTGTATTGGGTGGAACCGTTGAACACAAAATCCCTGAATTCCGAAATTCTTGCCCAGGCCATCAAGCCGACGTAGTCGTTGAACGCGAAATAGTATCCCAGATTGTCAAGGTACCCGCCCGATTCGGGACGTCCGCCCCACGACGGGGTGAGAAAGCCGCTCTGCCGGTTCCGCTCGAGCGGAAAAATAAAATAGGGGAGCGCGGCGACCGGCGCTTCGCCGAGCGCGAACACGACCGGCCTGCTGATGATCTTGTCATTGGGCAACACCTTGACGTTTTGGCCGTAGAAAAAATAATCAGGCGTATCGATGAGCGCGCACGTGGTATAGTCGCCCTGGTCGATATATAAGGCATTGTCTTCGGTCTTGACGATCTTGGATCCGTTAAAATACGCCTCGTCCATGTGCGCGCTCGCATACTTGACGCGTCCGCGCTTCGTCTTGATGTTGTACACCATTGACTCGCCGACGGTCGTATCTTTTTTCTGGATGAGTTGCGGCTTTCCCGTGGCGATGAGCAGGCCGTCGTCCATCAGGTACGTGATGGAATCCGCGTTAAGCGTAATGTCCTGATATTTCACCATCGCATTATGAATGAGGTTCATTTTCTTTCGCTCGACGTCGTAATCGATGTATCCGCCATCCGCGGCGTAATACACGGTGTCGGTCACGCCTTTCGATTTCTTGGACTTTCCGGAGGTATCGGCTGCCGCGGAATCAGGTTTTGCGGCCTTGGCAGCCGGGTTCCTTTTCGACAAGGAATCATGAGAGGCAGTATCGGGCTTTGTACTTTGGAAAGCAGCCGTCTTTCTAACAACCGTGTCACGAACGGCAGACAAGCTGTCGCTTTGCTGAGATGCAGCCGGCTTACCCGGGGTGGCAAAGACCAGGGAAACTATCCAGAGCATTGGCGCAAGTATAGTAAATGTGCGGCAAAGAAAAAACATAGCAAAAATAAAATACTTCAGAACCCCGGCGTTTCGATAGCAGTATGATGGCAGTTGCTCGCGCCGCAGCGGAGCGTGATATTATTTTATCCAATAACCGTCGTAACGTTACGTATTTTTATATCACGCAAATCCACTTTTCAAAGGGACCAATTCAACCATGAAATCCTTCATCCCGGTTTTGCTTATGGCCGCGTTTCTTGGAAGCGCTGCGGTGTTTGCCCAGCAGAAAAACGTCACGTCCGTGGATACCGCCAAGAGCATCAAGGCAATCGCTGCGGTCAAGGGCGCCGATGCCAGGAAGGATACGGTCACTTCCCGGCATCTCGGCAAAATCAAGTTGACGACATCGCCGGACTCCGCTGAAGTCAGCGTCGACAGCGTCGCCAGGGGTGTTAGCCCATCCACCGTGGACAGCCTCAAGCCGGGCGACCATGTCCTGATTGTCAAGCACAAGGGTTATTTCGGGAAGAAAGTGAATGTGGAGGTCGTGGCCGATTCGGCTGTGACTATCGATATTGCGCTTGTCAAACCCGCTTCGGTGGTTGTTCAGAGTGATCCGGCGTCCGCAACCGTGATTTTGGACGGAAAAGAGGCTGGCGTCACACCGTTTGAGAACGCCAAGATGAAACCGGGCGAGCATACGCTGCGGATTGCAAAAGACAAATACGTCCCAGTCGACGTCAAGGTCAACGCGGTCGAAGGAAAAACCGATTCCCTGTCGTTTTTGCTCGTGGCCGAAACGACGAAACCTGCGACTGTCGAAAGCAAGCAGGGCACGAAGATCGGACTTGACACCACAATTTTGATTGTCCTGACAAGTATTTTTGCAGTCTTCGGTATTGTCATCCTGGGAATTGAGTCGGGATCGAAATAGCGAATGACCCTAGCGTGGCTATCGGTTCTCATCTTCATTTCCGCAACCATGGCCGGTGCACAGATGGCGGCTGTTCCGGGGGGAACATTCACCATGGGCAGCGAGTCCGGCGCGGCGAACGAGTCTCCATCCCATGACGTCACCCTGTCGCCGTTTTCAATAGACAAAACAGAGGTAACCTTCGCCCAGTACGATTCCTGCGTTACGACGCAGAAATGCTCCCCTCCTCACTACGACGACGGCGCCTGCGTGATCTGGACAAATGACGGATTCAGGCATGTTCGCGTACCGCTCGGATTCCGGGATCCACAGTTCCCCGTCGTGTGCGTCACCTGGTTCCAGGCGGAACAATACTGCTTGTCAAAGGGAAAGAAATTGCCAACCGAGGCGCAATGGGAATATGCGGCCGGCGCCGGACGCACCGTGGCATATGCATGGGGCGACGCCGCACCATCTCCGTCCCGGTGCACGCAACCCAGCCTCTTGCATCCGGAAAAGACAGGGTCCTTTGCCCCGAATCCGTTGGGCTTGTACGACATGACCGGCAATGTTTGGGAATGGACTCAGGACCATTACAGCCCGGACTACGACAGCGTTTCCAGCGGCCAGGACCCTGCCGGCGCCGACGTGGGACAATACCGGTCCATCCGCGGCGGAGGCTGGTACAGCGATGCAAGCCAATTGCGCGTGCAGAACAGACACTGGTTTGAGCCGAATTTCGGGGAAGTGAGCATTGGATTCAGATGTGTAAAATAGCAAGAAACATTGGTGAGGAGAGGGGAATTTCCTTCTTAGTATCTTTCCTTATTGGAATCCTTATCGTCTCTACCACAACGGCTTCTGCCGTTCAAATTCACGCCGTCGCAAAAAACGGACGCCAGATCCAACTCGACGGTTTCTTGCTGGAATGGAAAAAGGCTGATGAGCGGCCGCTCGGTCCGGATTCAACGTGGTTATGGGACGTGATAAATACCCGGGAAGGGTTGACGGGGTATTTCAAGGCCGACAAACTTACATGTCAAGGACCATGGACGTTCCGGTTTCTTCCGTGCAGGCTATCGCCGTATCATGCCATGGAGATCCGCACGGACGCGGTCGGTTCGGATTCGTTTTTCAGGGTGACCCATGGAGATGCGGGTCAGGGCAGGGACGTCGTATGCGAATGGATCATTCCCTGGAAAAATATCTGCCTGGATTCAGGGGGTGCCTACCAGATAGGACTGTTTACGTTCGACGCTTGCAAGGACACACTGCAACCGCTCATTCTGACCGGCCGCATGTACAATCCGAAGAAGGCGTCGTGGGGCGGCGTGTACGGCAAGACTATCCTGCTTGGTGTTCTTTTGGTTCTGCTTTTCTTCCTGCAGAAATCGACTCGGGGGAAATTTCGGAAGAGAAAAATAAAGTAGGGGCACGCCGCAGCGTGCCCCTACTGCAATGCAAATCCCTCATCCACCTATTTATTGAATTCGTCGAACGGTATTGCTTCATCGATGAGCATGATTGGGATGTCTTCGCGAATGGGATACAGATATTTCTTGTCTTCGCGGAGCAGTCCCGCATCGATTGTCTCCTTGATCAGTTCGCCGCCGCGATTCTTGAGCGTGCCAGCCTTGATCTTCGCGTTGATCTTTGCAATGACATCTGCCTCGACAAGCTTGACATCCTGTTTTGTTTCAGGGCAGCAGAGAATATCGAGAAGTTCTTTATCGACCATATGTGCGCTCCTTTGTTGTTCCTAAAATACATTGCCATCCGGACAAAGCAAAATTCAATATTCCTGCCACGGAAGGCCTACTGCCTGCCGTTTGTGACAATGTGAATGTTCCTTTGGGCATCTTTGTTGTTCGGATTAATCTTCAAGACCTTTTCCCATGATTCAAGGGCTTTGTCGGTTTGGCCCAATTTATGGAAGATCACACCGAGGTTAAACACCGCCCGTTCGAAATCGGGCTTCAATTCGGCTGCGCGGCCGTATTCAATTTTCGCTTTTGTCAGGTTGTTCTGCGCCATGAAAATGTCGCCGAGCGCGCAATGCAGATCAGCCGAGGACGGGTCAAGTTTCTGCGCGGCGGCATATTCGCTTGCCGCTTGATCATAGAGCCTGCTATTGACATATAATGAACCCAAGGCAGTATGCGCGCTCATGATGGCCCGTACGTTTTCCGGGCTGGATGCGTTGGGGACGATTTTTCTGGCAATCGCCATGCGGTAATACCGCGATGCGGAGTCGTCTTGGCCCTTATAGGCGAATGCGGTCGCGAGATTGCAATACGCCATGAGAAAATTGCTGTCGAGGCCGATAGCCTTCCGGAAGTGGATCATTGCCGCATCTTCTTTGTCCTGCATGGCCAGGATCGTTCCGACGTCATAATGCGCCAGAGCGTTTTCCGGATTGATCGCAAGCGCTTTTTGAAGCAGGGCAAGAATAGCGCCGCCAGATTCATATGCCGCAGCATATTCACGCGCCGCACGCACATAACTGACGTCGTTGACAAAGTGTTCCTTTATCCTTCGAATGGCTGTGTCCGGCGCATTGACGAATTCAGGAATGTTGGCCGCGCGGTCGGGCGATGTGAGCCAGTCGAGTAGTACCGGCGGTGTGTCCATGCCGTTTTCATCGATATGCGTAAGGAACAGCTGGGTGTACGGCGTGAAAGCCTTTGAAGAAAAAACGAGCCATTTTCCGTTGGGCGACCAGCTGTGCCATGAATTCATGATATCCCGGTTGCAGTTCATGAGTCTCGGCTCGCCGCCCCGGGAAGGCATGATGTACAACTTGCTGTCCGGCTGCAGCAAACTGTAACTCTTTGCCTGGCAGAACACGAGCCATTTACCGTCAGGACTGAACCGCGGAAAATAATTGCTCATACCGTTATTCGATGCGCCGGCAAGTGGCGAGGCCGTCCCGCCTTTTCCCTTGTTAAAGGGCACCTGATAAATATCGTACTTGAAAAGCTTGCCGTCTTTCAGGAAGTCCGCGCATTGTTCCTCGGTCAAGAGGACCTGGTTGCTCTTGATGTTTAATTTGTTGTACGCCTCGCTCCGGATAAAGAGAATGACGCTTCCGTCAGGACTCCAAACCGGGTTGCTCTGTACGTACTTTCGGTCGTTTGCGCCCGGTATTTCGGAATAAGTCCGCGTGGCGCGGTTGTATGCGCACAGGATGCCTTTGACCGGAAAGAAAAGTTGGGAAAAACCGAGATCGGGCTTGGGAACAAACACCGAATTGTCCTTGACCGTGCTTACAACCCATTTGCCGTCCGGCGAAACCTGCGAAAGGAGCCCGAATGTCGGCACCTTATCCGCTTTCTTGAAATCGTTCCAGGTAATTATATCTGAGCTGTCAAGCGTCATACGACTCGCGACTGGGACGATCGCATACGAACCCTTGTCGTTGGCGTAATCCACGTCCATGCCCATGGTCTTGCCGTCCGCGGAGAATGAGTGACAATTCCCGCAGACCGGCAGGTTGTCAAGCACGACCGGCGGAAGCTTCCTTTTGGCGATCGACCCGAATCGCCACCTGATTTTAGAAGGGTCTTTGACCGCTTCCTTGAAAGGCAGAATGACTTCGCGGTAGAAGAGCGGGGCGCCGACGGAATCGGTTGACGTGCGCACATCGAAACGTCCGGCCGAAACAGCGTTCCCCCCTTTGATGCCGATGATGGCAACGGTGGCCTTTCTTGAAACGCTATGCTGCTTGATGAACTGCCATTGGTCATCGGACGGCGACCAGCGCGAACTATCACTGAAATGGTCAATTCGTTCTGCCCCATCGCCAAAGGCAAAACTGATCAGCCATCTTCTAGTGGAATGATCGGGGTCGTTCCATTTAATGATGGGAGCGCATATTTCAGGCGGAAAAAGAGTCCCGTCGAAGGGATACGTTATGGCAAGCTTGGCATTAATTTTGTTGCCGGTGAATGCGGCATAATATCGGTCCGGATCATTGCGTTGCCTGTGCAAGAGAGTACCAGCGAGAATAGCGGAGATGCCGACAAGGATCAGAATGTTAAGGAGCCTTCTCTTGACTTTGGATTTCATTGGGAATACAACCCTCCAGAGGAAAAGCCGGATTACAGCAGAAAAATAACCCCGGGTATAGCGGAGAAGAATTTTTTCATACGCGGCATCTTCTTGCCCCGGTCTTCAGATTAGTGGACTACCATTGATCTTTACGAGAAAAATATGCGGTCAAATCAAGAAACAAAGGTTGTTTTCACCATTCATTTGTCCCGAAAGAATGCAGATCCTGACAAAACCAAAAAATATTTAAAAAAATATTTGACATTACCATTTTTTCACCGTATATTTAACACGCTTCAGATAACTAAGCTCTTTAAAATCCCCCTGAAAATGCCGATACCTTGAATAGCTGCAGATTAGGGGATTAAGTTTTTTTGACAAGAATATTGACAGCATCGTTAAGATGTTGTATATTTAAAAATTGCCCAAAATAAGGGCAAATGCTCTTTGAAAGTTTGGATGTGTGTGATCGGGTTCTCTGATTACATTTTTTTGATTTTACTTATTAAGTTTAGGAAATAACTATTCATAATAATTTATGGAGAGTTTGATCCTGGCTCAGAACGAACGCTGGCGGCGTGCTTAATACATGCAAGTCGTGCGAGAAAGTGGTAGCAATACCATGAGTAGAGCGGCAAACGGGTGAGTAACACGTAAGTAACCTCCCTCCAATTCTGGAATAACCTTGCCAACGCGGGGCTAATACCGGATATGGCCACCGACCCGCATGGGTTGGTGATTAAAGATGACCTCTATTTATAAGTTATCGTTTGGAGATGGACTTGCGCCTCATTAGCTAGTTGGTAGGGTAACGGCCTACCAAGGCTTTGATGGGTAGCCGGCCTGAGAGGGTGTACGGCCACATTGGGACTGAGATACGGCCCAGACTCCTACGGGAGGCAGCAGTAGGGAATTTTG